>Ga0116149_1000784_pt1 | contig 40711 bp, 24 predicted proteins | sample AD_UKC057_MetaG_FD_89787 | JGI IMG/M metagenome (GOLD analysis project Ga0116149, IMG submission 89787) | Active sludge microbial communities of municipal wastewater-treating anaerobic digesters from USA - AD_UKC057_MetaG | ecosystem: Engineered > Bioreactor > Anaerobic > Digestate | place: USA...
TGACTGCCAAATAGCCCCTGAGTACAGCGTATAATCCTGTTTTTCATGCTTGCTATTTGGTAGTCTGTCCCTTCTTTACGGTCTTTTGCGTCAAACTTTTGTGCAATACTGTTTTCCGAAAAATCACGTCAAAACTCTGTCGAGGTCAGGAAGTCTGAACTTCGTGGTGGTGACCGCCGCATTTGTCATGCCTTGTGCCATGACTGCCTGTATGGGTAGAAAAACGCTCCACAAGCGTCATCACCCGTGGAGCGTTACACGTATTTTCACGCTGTTGATTACAGTTTCACGACTTTCCCGGTGCGGAATGCTTTGTAAGCGGCTTCAGTCACCTCGGTGGCACGCAGCCCGTCCACGCCCGTGACCGCGGGATCGCGCCGATCGCGTACGGCATTCACAAAATCCTGAATGAGGCCCAGGTCGGGATTGTCGCCCCAGGGAACCCAGCCGACGCGCTTGGCGTTGTCGTCAAAACAGGTCAATTTCTGATTGAAGGCATCCACATTGATTACGCCGCCTTCACAGATGATTTCCAGGGTGACGTCGCCCCAGGTGGGGAAAGTCTTCGGACGGCTCCAACTGGCCAGGTGAGACACCTGTATGCCGCCTTCCATTTCGAGGTTCAGGCTGCCCAGGTCGTCTGTCTTCAGCGTTTTCTGGTGAAGCTGATTGCCCAGTTCACAGTAAACGCTCGTGAACTCCTTGCCCAGCATCCAGCGCAACAGGTCGGCCACATGCACCGTATGATCCATGGTAGCGCCGCCGCCGCTGAGCGCCTCGTCCGCAAACCATCCCCCGGGGGCCTGGCCATGATTGGTACAGGCCACGGCATATACGGCGCCAAAGGCGCCGGAATCCAGCTGGGCCTTCGCCTCCATCAGCGGCAACGCGTACCGGCATGGGAAAGCCGTGCCCAGTCCCACGCGTGCTTTTTTGCAGGCGGCGACTATGGCCTTGGCGTCCTGCACGCCCGGGGCAAGGGGTTTTTCACAGAGAATCCACTTGCCCGCAGCGGCTGCGGCTTCCACCATGGCGCGATGCTTCACGTTTTCTGCCGTTATGATGACACCGTCCATATCTCCCCGGAGAAAGGCGCCCTGGTCCGCGATGAACGGGGCGCCGAAAGTCCTTGCCATGGCCTTTCCCCGCTTGGGATTATCATCCCAAATCGCGGCAAGTGAGGCGTCCGGCAGGGATTTCAGACAGGCGGCGTAACTGTTGGCATGCATGTGGGCAAAACTCATAATGCCGATCTTAATCATGATGGCGCTCCTTTCCTATACCGTTACGGGCTGGCGTTTCGCGGCGGATTTGAGGGCGGCTTCGGCCATTTCAACGGCCCGCAGCGCGTCCCGGGCGGTCACCCGCGGCAGGGACTTGCCCTCAATCCAGTTGATAAAATCCTGCCATTCCAGCTGGTAAGGACTGACGGAGACCGGATTTGACGGCACGATCATGGTGGGCCCGGCGGCGGTCTGACGCGCCTCCGCGCGGAAGGGCGCATCCGTACTGTCAAATTGGAGCATGCCCGATTCGCCGCAGATTTCCACCTTGACCTTGAATCCACTGGGGTGGGCCCACGTGCCGATCACCGTGGCAATAAGCCCGCTTTTCATGCGCATGGTCACCTGGGAATAATCCATCTGGGTCGGCGCTTTGCGCATCAGCGCCTGGCAGTAAATGCGCTCCGGTTCTCCAAACACGTACCGAAGCCAGTCCAAATCGTGAATCATGCAGTCCAGCGTGACGCCGCCGCTCTGGTCATAATCACGGAACCAGCTCCCCGGAGCGCCGGGATAAATGCCGCCGCGATATAATTTTGCCCAGCCGGGCTCCCCGATGGCGCCACTTTGCACCTGCGCGCGCAGGCACTCGAACTCCTGGAAATATCGCACCACATGGCCTACAAAAAGATTCACACCCCCTTTTCGCGCGGCCGCGATGGCGCGCCTGCATTGCGCCGAGGTGCGGGCAAACGGCTTTTCGCAGAAGATGTGTTTCCCGGCGGCGGCGGCGGTTGCTACAAGGGCTTCATGGGTGGTCGTGGGCGTTGTGATGACCACAATATCCACGTCCTTCGCCATAATTGCCGACTCGGGGTCGTTCACTGCCCGCGCGCCGAATTCTTTGGCCAGCCGTATCGCCGCAGGCCGGACGGTGTCCGCGCAGACGCTGACCTTCTGGCCGCAATCAACGGCCATCTGCGCGTGAAGACGGCCCATGCCTCCACATCCAAGAATCGCTACATTCATAAGGCATCCTCCTCCCAAATCGGGAATGTTGATGATTATCTCAACGCCGGCGCCCTTGCGGGACAGGAACGACCGCCGCTGAATCGCCGCGGGCGGTAACTGCTCACACCGGTCTCTCTTCGAAATTATGGGGCAAGCGCAATAATCGCTTCAAGCGAGGCGTGCACATGGCGGAGCATCACCTCGAGGCTGTGCGTGTAGGGGCCGTATTCCGCCGTAAGCGCGCCGTCAAAGCCGATCTCGTCCAGAGCGGTCCGAACCGCCGGCCAGTTGACATCGCCTTCCATAAGCATGACGAACCCGTCGAAATTACCCGCCGACGCGCGAAAATCTTTCGCATGCACCGCCCGCACGCGCCGTCCAAGAATACGCAGGTAGTGTTCGGGATAGCCGTACAGAATGATGTTGCCCGTATCCACGTAGGCGCCGACATAGTCGCTTTCACACTGGTCGATAAAGTCCCGCATTTCCACCGGACTCAGCAGAAACTTGTTCCAGACGTTTTCGACCCCGATGCCCACACGAAGATTTTCCGCAACCGGCACCATTTTCTGAACGCACGCCAGGGCATTTTCAAGGGCAACATCGTAAGGAACCTCCGGTGAAACGATGCCCGGCACCGTCAGCACGGTGTGCGTTCCCAGCCACTGTGCGATCTGCAACGCCCGTTCGGTAACTTCAATGCCCTTTTCGCGTACCTCAGGCGACGGCGATGTCAGAGGATACTGCCACCCCAGGCCGGTGCCCACTGTGGACAGGACAATATTGAACCGGTCCGCCACGCGGCGAAGCGCAGTCGCTTCCGCTTCGCTGATTCCCAGGGGGACGGGCCCGTCCTCCCCCACACATAGCTCAAACGACTGGTAGCCTAACCGGGCCGCAAGTTTCAAGGCGTCCTCCGCCGTCATATCTTTGGGAAAGGCCCATTGATTGATTCCTGTCAGCATATTTCTCTCCTGCACGTTGCGTTTATTTCCTAAAAACGTACATCCGCCTGACGGGGCGTACGGGCGCACCCCCCGCCGCCGAAGCGACAGGGCACCTCCGCAGTTTCTCCTCAAAGACTACTCCCCTCATCAGGTCAAAAGCAATTTGCGAACTGCCCGCCGGGACCTGAAAAGACCTTGTACGCCCCACACAAGCAAGAACAGGACCGTTAAAAACGTAATCAAGGCGCCCGCATAAAAGGAGCGCGGCTGATAGTCAAAAGTTACAACATGGTCGCCCGGCGGCAACGCTACGCCCCGGAACAGGGCGTTAACACGCAGGATGGGCGTGGATTGGCCGCTTACACGGGCGCGCCACCCGGGATCATACGTATCGCCCAGCAGAAGGATGCCGGGGGTCGGGTTGTTCACTTCCACAACGATGTGTTCTGGTTCATCCCGCAGAAACCGTAAGACGGACGGCGGCTGCCGGTCGGCGGGCCCGCCGCCCGGTGTGGACGGTTGTCCGGGGATGACCTGTATCAGGCGGCCGAGCGCGGTATCCTGTGGAACAATAATGCATTCCTGTCGAAGGTCAAAATCAGGCGCGCTTAACGCCTCCAGCGCGGCCTGCGGTTCCAAGGCGATTTTCCAGCCGTGAGCCCAGCTCAGCCGGGGCAGCACGTTCTCATTTACATAAACCTGAATGTTGGCATCGCCGCCTCGCCGGCGCAACTGCATTTCCCGGGTCGCCTCCGGGCTAAAGACGCCGTCCGAGGTCACAGCCAGGGCCCGCACGGCCATGACATTCAGCAGGGCTCCCCGCAACGTTTTCGAAGAGTCCTGCGCCCCCCCCTGACGGCCGGATCGGACCGGTTCCGTTGCAACACCTTCAAGAGACTCCGACTGCCCCAGAGCCTCCCACCAGCGACGCTGTTCAGGCGTCAAGGGCACGCCTGTAGCGCCCGCCATGCGAAACCCGTCGCTCATGCCTATATTGGCGTGCAAATGGACATTATTGGGATAGGTGCTGACCAGTACCCGGTCATCCAGGGCCGTTTCACGCAACAGGTGCGAAAGTTTTCCCCCCATGGCAATGCCGGCGCCCCGGGTAAAGAAGGGATGGGGCTGGTGATTAACCGTGGACGCGTTCAAATCGATAAACTGAAAGACGACAAGGATACATCCGCTGACCACCCCGGCCCAGGAAGTCCTCACCAGTGAAAAAAGGAGTATAGCCGCGGCACAGGGCAGCATGCGGCCCCGTGCGGCGCCGGGCGCCAACGCAAACAACAGGATAAACACCCCGCCGGTCAACAGTAGCGGCCCCCACAACCGCGGGTTTCGCGCACTCCGCCGCGCCGCAAACAACCGGTCAGCGCCCAGACCGGTCAACACGGCAGCCGAGAAACTTGAAGGATAGACAGACACTAAAAACAAGGTTGAAAAAGGGGAATCCCCCGTGTAGGCAAGGATGGTCAGCGGCAAACCGAACGCCGCCAGCACCAGGAAAACGCGCTCCCCTCTGGAAATAGGGTGGAATAGGGCCGCCGGAATCAGCAGCACGGCGGCAATCCCCAGGTAGGCCAGGGCGGGCCGGTGGTCCCCGTGCGCCTCCAGCAATTGCGCCAGCAGGCTCCGCAGACTTCGGGGCGTCTCGCCCGATACCGAAAAATGGGTCAGGAACCTCAGGGGCGCGTCGAGCCCGCGTATCCACGCCAGGGCGGGCACCCACTGGATACCGGCCAGCAACAGGCCCAGAATCGCCATCAGGGCAAGTCCGCGCAAACGTTCCCAGCGACTGAAACCGGCAACGGAATCCCGCGCCCGATTGTCCGAGACCCCGGAAAATAGCACGGTGAGCCCGTAGCCGAAGGAAAGGACAAAGGCGGAGAGTATCAGCAGCGGCATGCCGGAAAGCAGAAGAAGGGCGGTTACGGTACCGCCGAAAACAGCCAAAACAGCGCGCGGACGCCGCAAGTATTCACGAATCACACAACAGAGCAAGGGAAGCCAGACCAGAGCGTTCGCGCAGGAGAGTTGCGACATGGCTGCGGCGGTCGCGCCGCAACACATGTAAACCATCCCGCCAAGCACAGACGGAATATACCGAAGATGCAGGGACCGCAAGAAAAGAACGCAGAAGAAACCCATCAGGGACAACGAAATAAAGGCGTGCAGCGCCATGGCGCGGGGCGTTTCCAAAAAGAGGAACACCAGGTTCTGCGGTTGAAGCAGGGCATGGCGCGGATCCGCAAAAAACGGCGTGCCGCAAAGCTGCCGGTCGTTCCACAACGGAAATTCCCCCCGGGCAAGACGGCCAAATCCGTAATGAATCGCCGGGTAAACCTGCTGAAACAGCCCGCTGTTTTCCGTCAGGTGAAACGGTTGTTCATTGCCGGGAGCCTCCACACCAATCCAGAATATCGGTCCGCATAGGATAAACACGGCAGCCGCGAGAAAAAGCGGCATTGGAGCATACCGGTTTTGACCGAATGTATTCACGGAGAATCGTGTCTCTCCTGCATGTTGAGGCCGTACCGCCCCGGAATGGTGTGCCTTATTTTAAGACAACGCCCTTGACTGGGTATTCCGTACCCGGGCCTCAGGTTCCATGTTTTCCCGTTGTCCGCGTCAAGGGAAACAGTCTATCACCGGGATGCGGACGGTTCAAAGCGTGGCACGGCAGGACCAACCCGCGGCACGCCAGAGCGCATGGAAAGGTTCGCGAAAAAACGGGGAAGGACAAGAACGAAAGGAATAGATATAAAATGTGCGGGACCGCGACAGGGGAAGGGGAGGGGAGGAAGTGGGGGGGAAACCTGTTGCGGCCCCGCTTTTGCCTGATTCAGTATCACTACTGTTTCAGGATCTCTTGTTCCTGCACTGATGTACAGGGCGAGTCAAAAGGCCAATAGGGCTTTTTATAGTCTGATTTAACTGTCCGTCTAATTAAGGAACATTCCCTGAACTCAATAAATTCCCGGGGAGATGCCCTAAGTTTAATTGATTTCAACTTTCACTCGAACAACGCTTAAATACGTGGTCAAGGTTGACAGTAACCGGATTTAACCCTGACCCATCCAGTTTCCTACTTATAGTATAACATAAAATGATCCTGTTTTGGCAAAAAATCCATAAAATTCCCTGAAAACTATTTTTCACCGGTCCAGGAGGCATTTCATTGATATTCAACTTTTTCCGGAGAAACCCGTTTCTGACCTATACTACAAGCCGATTCGAGATTTGTTACAGCATGAATTCTTATTAAAATGTTTATTATGTCCTTTATATTTAAGTTTCGATTAGGTTCATTTCCCCGACCCGTACGAGAGGTCTGGCCCCACAGCGGTATTCTTCACTGTAGATAGTTAAAAAATACGGAATAGAACGTATTCGATAATATGTGTAGTCTGATACTCGCCAATCTTAGGGCAGCAGCCAATAAATAAGGCGGGGTCAGCAAAACAAGTCTCCCCGCCGCAACGCGCCTGTTTTTTTATTCGCGCGGAGAAGGTTGTCCGCCCTATCAGCGCACAAGCCCTCCGGTGAAGTTGACTCTACAGGATACCAATTCGTTACAATGACGCCAGGATTCTTGGAATTACAGAAACACGTGAATCGGCACGTAAGAAAACGAATTATTGGAGTGGAGCCAATAAGTATAAAGAACATGGAAGCGGCAAGATGCCGCTTCTAAGGTCTTCGGCATTCCTTGCGTGCGAATTTGGGACACAACAAGAGGATTGAAATGGGCGTCATCATCGTAACCGGTTCCGCGGGATTGATAGGGTCATCAACAGTCCGCCTGTTTGCCGAGTTGGGATATACGATACTTGGCGTGGACAATGACATGCGCGCCTATTTCTTCGGCAGCGCCGCCTCCACACGGCCGATGGCCACTGAACTGACCGGTGAACTGCCGACCTATAACCACATCACCGCGGATATCCGTGATTATGACCGCCTGTCGCGCTTGTTTCAAGAGTATGCCGGCGCCATTGAAGCGGTCATCCATACGGCGGCCCAACCCAGCCACGACTGGGCGGCACGGGAACCGCAAACGGACTTCGGAATCAATGCCGTTGGCACCCTCAATCTGTTGGAGCTGACCCGGCTTCATGCCCCCAACGCGGTTTTTATCTTCACAAGTACCAACAAAGTATATGGCGACCGACCTAACGAACTGCCGCTGGTAGAGCAGGAAACGCGTTGGGAAGTGAACCCCGCCCATGCGTATGCGGCAGAGGGCATTGACGAATCCATGAGCATCGACCAGTGCAAACATTCCGTTTTTGGCGCGTCCAAAGTGGCCGCCGATATCATGGTCCAGGAATACGGACGGTACTTCGACATGAAAACCACCGTGTTCCGCGGAGGATGCCTGACCGGGCCCGGGCACGCCGGCGCGGAACTGCACGGGTTCCTTGCCTACCTTATGAAATGCGCAATCACAGGGAACACCTATAACATTTTCGGCTACAAGGGAAAACAGGTGCGCGACAATATTCATGCCGCGGACCTGGTAGCCTGTTTCCAAGAAGTGGTAAAGGCGCCCCGCACCGGCGAGGTCTATAACATCGGAGGCGGCCGCTTCAGCAATTGTTCGCTGCTCGAGGCGGTCTCGCTGTGCGAGGAAATCACCGGCAACAAAATGAACACGGCCTATACCGATACCAACCGTATCGGCGACCATATCTGGTGGATCAGCGACACGCGGAAATTCAAGACCCACTATCCAGATTGGCGACAGCACTATAACCTGAAGGCAATCCTGGTGGAAATCTACAACGACCTTCTCCGTCGGGACCGGTGCGCATCGTGAAACCAGATACGCTGCTATATTCCATTTTGATCCCCGCATACAATGAGGCCAAGAATCTGCCGCCCACCCTGGAACAATTGGCGGTCGCCCTGCGCCGGGAGGGAATCCCCTTCGAGTTTCTGGTTGTAAATGACAACAGCACCGATGAAACACCCCAGGTATTGGAGTCCCTGGCGGCTGTTTATCCCGAACTGCGTGCCGTTACCAATCCCCCCCCCGGCGGCCTGGGACGCGCGATACGATGCGGATTGAAGCATTTCAAGGGAGACGTGGTTGCCGTCGTCATGGCGGACAGCTCAGACAGCCCGGAAGACGTGGTCGCCTGTTACCGCAAAATCGTGGAAGGCTACGACTGTGTATTCGGCTCCCGGTTCCGAAAAGGCAGCAAGGTTTCCCAATACCCGCCGGTCAAACTCGTATTCAATCGTATCGTCAACCTCGCCATGCGTGTTCTGTTCTTCACCCGGTTTAACGACCTGACCAACGCCTTCAAAGTCTACCGGCGTCACGTCATCGAGAGTATCAGCCCCCTCCATGCCGCCCATTTCAACATCACCATCGAGATGTCCCTGTCCTGCCTGATACGCCGCTATAAAATCGCGGAAATCCCCATCTCCTGGAGCGGGCGCACCTGGGGCCAATCCAATTTGAGGCTGCGCGAAATGGGGCGCCGCTATCTGTGCACCTTGCTTATGATCTGGTTCGAGCGCATGCTGATCCTGGATGATTTGCTGCTCGAAACCCGGCCCGGTCCGGAAAACCGCGAGTAACCGGAGCACTGCTCGGCTCTTTTCACGGCAGATACAAACGCTGCCGCTGTTCCATGCACGGAATGCCGTGAGACCGTAAATACAGAAACATTGAACCTGAGGCGCATCCGGGATTATGCTTAAACAGCAGATTTCGTCAAGACGGATGGCCGACAAAAAAATCATGAGCGAGGAGAACCGCGATGTCTTCCGAATTCAGCCGCCGCAGTTTCCTAAAATCGGGTGCGTTGCTGTCCATGCTGGGCGCATGGCCGGGATTCGCCCAAAGCGCGATGGACGCCGGGTCCGCGCCCGCGTACCGCGCCAAACAAGCCGCCCGGATTCGGGGCGCCTTCTTCTATCCACCCGCCGAGGTGGTGCTCAATGGCCAATGCGAAGACGGCTGGGCGTCGCACAGCTGGTTCACGTGGCCGGGCAACCAGTTCAAACCCGAAGAACAACAGCAGTCGTTCCTGGCGGCCCTGGAACGGATGGCCGGGGGATTGAACCTGGAGCTGGCCCTGGACGCCACGCCCATTTATACCGATGCCGCCATCGCCACGTTTGTGGCGGATATCCAGGGCAACCCCCCGGACGCGCTGCTGCTGTTCAACTTCTGGAACAGTTTCAGCAAAAAGATTTTCCCCATCCTGGACGCCTTCCCCGGCCCCGTCATCCTGTACCATCCCCTCGGCGCCAACCACCAGTTGCCGCCGGAGCGGTTCCGCACGGACCCGCGCATCCAGTATATCCATTCCATCGAACACTTCGCCGCGCTCGAAAACGGGTTGCGTGCCGTGCACGCCCGCACTCTTATGGCGAAAAGCCGGCTATTGCGCATTTCAGGAAAAATCGAGCAGGAAACGGACGAAGCGGAACCTTTTTTCAATACGGCCATACACGCCGTGCCTGCGGCGCATTTCAACGACCTGTACGATGCCCTTGAAGAAACGGAAGCCATGCGCGAGATGGCCGCGGCTTTCCGCGCAGGCGCCCGCGCCATTACCGACCTGAGCGACCAGTCATTCCTGGATGCCGCGCGCGCCCATACGGCGGTGCTGGAGATGATGAAACGGCACGAGGCCGACGCCATCACCATCGAATGCCTCTTCCTGAAGCATCGCAAGCCCTGCCTCAGTTTCGCCACCAACAACGGCATGCTGATCCCGTGCGGCTGTGAAAATGACGTGAATGCCACCCTCTCCATGATGCTCGGCGCGTACCTCTTCGATAGGCCCGGATTCCAGCACAACCCCGAATTCGACACGGTGGAAAACCGCTACTTCGCTTCCCACTGCACCTGTACGCCCCAATTACACGGCGCGGACCAGCCGCCCGTGCCCTATGATTTCCGGCCCTTCTTCCACCAGATGCCCAAGACCCCGGCGCTGGACGTGCAATGGCCGCCCGATGAGCCGGTCACCCTGTTCAAGTACCAGGCGGACGGCCCGCTGTTGCATGCCTGGGAAGGCAAGGTGCTGTCATCGCCGGCCTGCCCGCCCACCGGCGGCTGCGCCACGCGCGTGCTGGTCGAAATGCGTGACGTGAAAGACATTTGCGACATCTATCCCGGCCCCCACCCTGTCCTTTTCTGCGGCCACTTCGCCAAGCGGGTCAACACCTTCGCGAAACTCTTCCAGCTGAATATTCAAACCAACGCATAACGCCGGATTCGCCGCCAACCGCGGTCCCCCCGCGTTCCCTTCCAGGGTTGCCATCATTTGGTCCAGCCGGTTCGCATTCATAGAAAAAATGGGACTGTTCCCGCCGCGTACTACAAAAAAGCCCGATAGAACGCTAATACCGTAATCATTATGTTGACCTGATAAACCCGAATGCTCAGGGCGGCGGGAACTGTCCCGCTTTTTTCGGTCTTGCTCGATACGCCCACAAAAATCGGGACAGCCTCCAGCGCAGTTCAGAAGAACCTATACCCTTCAAAGTCTATGCATGCGCCGGAGGCAGTCCCATTTTTGCTCCGGTTATTTTCTTTGAGTTATTAGGTCCCTTTCTGTCCTTTCGCCGCCGTCCCCCTACCCCGCCGCATTCCCCTCCATGGCCGTCATCACCTCATCCAGCTGCCCCGGATTCATAAACCCGATGGTGACGGCGTCCACGGAATCCAGCCCCATGACAAAACGCAGCGATTCCCCCATCTTCGCCACCACCTCCGGCGCGCCCTCGCCCAATATCTTCATGCCGATTACCCCCTTGCCCGCACCATGAATCTTCTCAAACACAGGAACGACCTTCTCCGCAGGGCCGTCCATGTTCACGCCGAAAGGATTAATGCGCGCCAGCACTACGTCGCACCACGGCTCCTCCGCCGCCCGTTCCAGGGCGGTAAAGTTGTGGCACGACACGCCATGGGCCCGGATATGGCCCTTGACCTTGGCCTCTTCCAGCACATCCATGGCCGGCCGGAGCGTTTCCGGCCAGTTCTCCTCGCCGTTGCGCAGACAATGCATCAGCACCACGTCAATGCAATCCACCTCCAGTTCCCGGCGCATCCGTTCCAGGTCGATTTTAACCGTCTCCGCCTCCCGGAACCACACCTTGCTCAACAACATCACCTTGTCCCGGGGGATGGACCGCTTCATGGCCATGCGCATATAGTGATGGGAGCCGTACCGGTCCGCCATGTCGAAATACGTAATCCCCCGCGAATAGGCATATTCCAGCAAGGCGATGAACTGTTCCCCCGTGAGGCCCAGCGTTTGGTCGGTGATGCCGAAGCCCTGGCCGCGAATCCCCGTACCGATACCCAGGTAGGAACATTGGAGACCCGTGCGGCCCAGCGTGCGCGCGGCCACGGCACGCGCCCCCGGTGCGACCACCCCGCCCGATGCGGTAACAGCGGCGCCGACCGCAACCAGCCCGGCCGTAACCGAAAGAAACTCGCGTCTGTTGAATGAAGGCATAATCGCTCCTTTCCTGGCATCCAAGTAAACCATCCCTGCGCCATCCGGCATTCCCGATGCCACACCGCCGAAGGCTCGCATCATTATAAAGCCGCGGCTGCTGCGAAAAAAAGGACACGCATCCACCCGACAGAAAAATTGACCTGCAACCCGCACACCAGATACAATATCGGCACTGGGGCCCTTAGCTCAGTTGGTCAGAGCAGGTGACTCATAATCACTTGGTCGCTGGTTCGATTCCAGCAGGGCCCACCATTCTTTTCCCCCCTTTTACCCTGTGTTTTCAGGCGTTTTCTGTTGTTTCCCGCCTCTTCCCACTTCGCTTACGGATTGTAGAATAGTGCAGTCCATTGCACAAAACTAAAGTCTTCAGTAACTTTAGACGTTTAGTTGTAACTAGAAATACGCGGAATATCTTGGTATGATTGTTTAATGTTATTGAATAGAAACAAACTTTAAAAAGCATGGAGCAGATAAACTTATTCCGCCATTTTTTATTGATAGATACATCGCCATCGATTTGGAAGTCAGTCGTGAATCAGGCCAAATCTATCGGATGGCTGCCCTGCGGGGAGATTGTATCGACAAGCCGTTTTTATTTTCGGGTGGTCATCTTCCTGATGCACTGAGGGAACTGGATTCCTTTGCCGAAGGTTCGGAATTTCTGGTGGGACATAATGTTATCGCCTTTGATATCCCTCATCTTCAGGCCGCTGCGCCTGGACTCCGGCTCTTGAATTTGCCGGTTATGGATACGCTTCGCTTAAGTCCCCTTGCCTTTCCCCGAAACCCCTACCACAAACTGGTCAAGCATTATAAAGATGGCGGACTTCTGCGCTTTAATGCGAATGATCCTGAACTGGATGCACGTATTTGTCTTGCGTTATTCCAAGATGAGGAAAAGGCCTTCCGTCATTTAAGGGAAGAAAATCCCGATCTGCTCACCGCCTTCCACTGGCTGACGGGGTCCTGTCCGGAAGAAAAGGGCTTTGACCATTTCTTCCGCATGGTTCGAAATTCAGCAATTTCAACGGATGAAGAGGGACGCGCCGTGGTTGCCGCGTGTTTGGCGCCTTCTGCCTGTGTGAATCACGGCAAAGCGGTGTTAGAGCAACCATCCCTTAGAGGATGGCCCATGGCGTATGCGCTGGCGTGGTTGTCGGTTGCCGGCGGCAATTCGGTGATGCCCCCCTGGGTGCGTCATGAGTTCCCTGAAGCGCCAAGACTCGTAAAACGGCTTCGGGACACACGTTGCGAGGATCCCTTGTGTGACTGGTGCCAGGAGCATCATAACTCCAAGCGGGTGCTTAAGCATTGGTTCGGATTCTCGGAATTTCGTCCGGCGCCGCTTTGTGAAGATGGCACGCCCATGCAGGAAGCCATTGTAAACGCTGCAATGAACCGCAGCCACGTTCTGGGGATTCTGCCCACGGGCACGGGCAAGTCCGTGTGTTACCAGGTGCCCGCCCTTTCCCGTTATGAAAACACCGGGGCCCTCACGCTTGTTGTTTCTCCGCTTGTCGCGCTCATGGAGGACCAGGTGCGCGGTTTGCGGGAACGGGGGATCACCTCATGTCTTGCGCTCAACGGCCTTTTATCCATACCCGAACGCGCCGATGTGCTGGAACGGATTCGTTTGGGGGATTGCGCGATATTGTTGGTGTCTCCAGAGCAGTTGCGTAACCGCGGGTTCCGCCGGTCCGTTGAACAGCGGGAGATTGGCGCATGGATACTCGATGAGGTGCACTGTCTTTCCAAATGGGGACAGGATTTTCGGACAGATTACCGCTATGTAGGCCGGTTTATACGGGAGTCTGCCGGCAAAGAAGGCCTGCCGCCCGTGCTTTGTCTCACAGCGACAGCCAAGCCTGACGTAATACGAGATATAACGGACTATTTCCAGCGCACCATGGGTGTAACTCTTCTGGTCTTCAATGGGGGCGCCAATCGGGATAACCTGGATTTTGCGGTTGTCGAGACGACTCTTGAGCACAAGTTTTCTGATATCCACCAACTTCTCGAAAGTCAACTGTCGCAAGAGGGCAGTGGCGGCGCAATCGTTTACTGTGCCACACGAAAACAAACGGAAAAAGTGGCTGCCTTTCTTGTCAGTATGGGGTGGCCTGCCGCCCATTTTCATGCCGGCCTCACACCGGAAGTAAAAAAGACCACCCAGAAGCGATTCATAACGGGGGAAATACGTGTCATTGCCGCCACAAACGCTTTTGGCATGGGCATCGACAAACCGGATGTACGCCTGGTGATTCACGCGGAAATTCCGGGTTCGCTGGAAAACTACCTGCAGGAAGCGGGGCGCGCAGGTCGAGACCAATTGCCAGCAAGATGCGTGTTGCTTTATTGTGAAAAAGATATTGAGCAGCAGTTTGGCTTGTCTGCGAAATCACAACTGCCCTTGCATGAAATTCAGGCCGTGCTGCGGGCGCTGCGCAGGATGGCAGGAAGACACAGGCCGCCTGATAAACCGGTGGAAGTGAATGCCACTCCCGGCGAAATTCTGTCCAACGACGAAGAAAATGAAGTCGAACGCGATAAGAATACGGAAGATACGCGCGTGCGCACCGCTGTGGCCTGGCTGGAAGAACCGCATCTGGTATCCCGGGAAGAGAACGTGTACCAGGTTTTCCCTTCCAGTTTGCACGTTCCTTCCCTTGAGGATGCTGATGTTCGTCTTGAAACGTTTCCAATGCCCTATCGTGGCCAACTTCGGTCCATTTTAAAACTGCTGGTCAGCGCCGACCCCCGGGAAGGCGTGACGACAGATGAACTTATGGGCGCGTCACGCCTGTCTTCCTCCGGGGTGGCCCGTGCGATGCATGACCTGGAAAGGTGCGGTATCCTTTCCAACGATTCCATTTTTACCGCGCTGGTCCATAGCGGTGTAGAAAATGCGTCCCGGAAAAGAATGGAAGCCACTACCGCACTGGAATCGGCATTCATAGGGCTGCTTCAGGAAACCGAACCGGACCTTCAAAAAGGCGAGTCGTCGGTGTTGTTCCTGCGGCGTGTCGCCCAGCGTCTCAGGGATGACGGTTATGAGCAGGCCCTCCCCGAACGGCTTTATCGCCTTTTGCAAAGCATAGAATCCGACGGAAAGTCGGAAGACCCGGGTATTGGTAGTGTTCGGTTGCGCAAAATAGACCCGGAAACAATTCAGGTATTATTACAGCGGGATTGGGAATCTCTGAAGAAAACGGCCGAACTGAGAAGAACCGGCGCGAACGTGCTCCTTGGGCACCTGCTTGCCTGTCTTCCCCCTGATGTACGCGGCAGCGATCTCCTTGTAACAACAACGCTCGGAAACTTATATGCCGCCCTGGAAGCGGATCTCGCTATCAAGGCCCAGGCGAAAGATATTCCGCGTCTTGTAGAGAGAGCGCTGCTATGGCTGCATGAACAAGAGATTGTCCGTCTGGGTAAGGGCATGATTGTTTTTCGTCCTGCCATGCGAATCCTGGTAAAACCCGGCAAACGTTCTTTCGCGCAGGAGGATTACGCGGAACTGAAAGACCATTATGACGAACAGGTTGTCCAAATTCACGTGATGGCCGAGTATGCCCGACAGGGACTTGCGGACTCCAGAAATGCCCGGCAACTTGCCAGTGACTATTTCGGACTCAGCAGGGAGGACTTTGTTTCGCGCTGGTTCCCGAAAGACACAAAGGCGCTGAAACGAAAAACCGGCGATGCGTCATGGGAGGCGATTGTCGGAGGACTTAACCGGGAACAGCACGCAATTGTTTCAGATGAACGTGAAAAGACAAATGTCCTGGTTTTGGCGGGGCCGGGTTCTGGCAAGACGCGGGTTCTTGTGCATCGTATCGCCTATCTGATTCGGGTAAATCGTGAGAATCCGCGAGGCATCCTTGCCTTGGCATATAACCGTCATGCGGCGGTGGAGATCAGGCGCAGACTCCGGGAACTGATTTCTGACGATGCAAACAGGGTAACGGTATTGACTTGCCATGGGCTGGCGATGCGGCTTATCGGGGCCAGTTTTGCCGAAACCATGGTGCAGGAATCCGATTTTAAACGTGTGCTTGTTGATGCCGTCCGGTTGCTCAAGGGCGAAGGCATGCCTCTGGAGGAGGCTGATGAACAGCGGGAGCGCTTACTCTCGGGATTCAGGTGGATTCTTGTCGATGAATACCAGGACGTTGGTCCGGAACAGTATGAACTGATTGCCGCACTGGCGGGCCGTACACTGAACGATTCAGAAAGAAAACTGTCTCTTTTCGCGGTTGGCGACGACGACCAAAACATTTATGCCTTTGCAGGGGCCTCGGTAAAATACATCCGGCAATTCCAGGAGGATTATCAGGCCAGGCTTTTTTACCTTACGCAAAACTACCGGTCGACAAAAAATATCATTCGCGCTGCGAACGTCCTCATTGATGGCCCCAGAAACAGAATGAAATCCGGCCACCCGATTGTGATAGACGGAGCGCGCCAAAAGGAGCCCGAAGGTGGTTTGTGGGAAGACTTGGACCCCATTGGCCGGGGACGGGTGCAGGTCCTGAACGTGGACGGTGCAGAAACCGCCCAGGCGGAACAGGTCATGGCTGAAATGCTTCGACTGTCAAGGCTCGACTCCCAATGGATCTGGAATAATACTGCCGTCATTGCCCGGCAGTGGAAACAGTTACAACCGGTTTATGCCTATTGCCAGGCCAGCAATATCCCCGCACAACTCGCCGATTATGACGCTCCGCAGTTTTGGAGATTACGTGAAACGCAACTGCTTGTGGAATGGCTGTCCAAGCGTGGTCCTAATCTTTTGAACCCCGCGGAACTTGATGTCTTTCTGAAACAACAGTCCACCGGTCCTTGGTGGGAACTTTTACGAGAAGCCATTGATAGTTATCGTCTTGAATGTGGTGACATACCGCTTCCTGCCCTTCATTTAAAGGAATGGCTCGCGGAGTGGGGGCGTGAGATACGAAAGCGCCAGCGAGGCCTTCTTTTAGTTACTGCACACCGGGTTAAAGGCCTGGAATTTGACCACGTTGCAATACTGGACGGGAAGTGGCAGGAACATGGGCGTGATGAAGACCCGGACGCATCCCGCAGGCTTTATTATGTGGCCATGACCCGTGCCCGAAAAACGCTTACGCTCGCATCCATGCCACAATCCGGAGGCCCTGATAATAGATTGCAGGAACTTCCCGGTGTTTTTGTACGTAACGCTCCTCCGCCTGTTATGCCATCCCGTGAATTAGAACGACAATACATAGCCTTAACTCCTGCTCATGTCGATCTTGGATTTGCAGGCAGGTTCTCTCCGCGCAACATTCTTCACCGTAAACTAAAACACCTTCAACCCGGTGACGCACTCCAATTACTACGGGAAAACGAACAATGGGTCCTTGAGCATAACGGGAGTATTGTCGGGCGGCTTGCCCGGAGTTTTACACCGCCCCCAAAACTGTGTTGCACCCTGGCCCGTGTTCACGCAATACTTGTCAGGTTTCGTGGCGACAGTGACCCGATATACGCGGAGTCCATAAACTGTGACCGCTGGGAAGTAGTAATTCCTGAACTTGTTTTTGCAATTCCGCCAGTAAATCACTGACATTGCAATCATTGACACTCTTGTTATTGGATCACTATTAATTCGCAGAGTTGGCCTGGCTGCCCATTTCTGGAGGGGTGGGTGGGACCATGAACTGGACTTAGCGTTGACACGGTATTAGAAACTGCCGCCTCTTGAAGCCAAGTCAAACGAGATGTGGTGCAGCGCGATTATCTGAAGGGCATATCTTTCTCTCCCAGTCTGCCAGGACAGAAATAGTCGCCCGACATTCTCCCCCGCCCTCGGACTATCACGGAAGAAACACGTTTTTTGCCAGGAGTTCAGGCGGATGCTGATAACCATCGGGTAACAGAACCGCCACTTATGGTACACTCCAAAACAACATCGCTTCTTCCAAAAACTCTGCCATTTAAACAAGAATTAATCCCGCGCCGCACGCACATAAGGAAAGGCGTTCCATGGCATTACACGAATCCGGACGGTTGTTTCTCCTGGCAGCAATACTCCTTTTCGGAGAACCTGCATCCAGTATCAAACCCCTATCGTTCGAAGAGACCATCGTCTACTGTGAAACAGGCTGGGGTGAAGTGGGCTTGAATACGGCTGCCCATGCCCCGGACAATGCAGGGCGTCCGCTGCAAATCGGCTCCGTGCCGTATGCCAACGGCCTTGGCCTGCATGGGCCCTGCCGGATGGTCGCCGACTTACAGGGTGAATACCTCTTGTTCGGCGCGGAGGTCGGGGTGCAGGATCATCCTGATCATGACCGGGGCAGCGTGGTTTTCAAGGTTATTGCGGACGGCGAGGAACGGTTTAACAGCGGGCGGATGGTGCAGGGGGATCCGGCGCGGACGGTGCGGGTGGAGGTGGCGGGTGTGCAGGAACTGGAACTGGTGGTCGAGGACGGGGGCGACGGCAGGGAATGCGACCTGGCCAATTGGGTAAATTTGTCCCTTGAACCCGCAGGGGCCGCGATATCTCGAAACCAGGAGCCTCGTCTTGATATCGCGCCTTTCGCGCAGGTCATGACCTGGCCGCCCGGCCAACGTGGCTCCCATCCCGGTCGGGTGGAGGAACTCTCACCCGGGCAGGTTTTCCTCGGCGATACAGTGGCGGCCGACAACGACGGCGCGTATACGGTCCCGTTCACGCCCGGCGCGGAATCCTGTATCGGCCTGCAATGGTACGAGAACCGGTACCCCATCGAGGTGCTAGTGTGCCCGGACAAGGATACGGACCCGGCGGCGCTTTCCGGCGCCCGGCTCGAATGGTGGACGGGGGAATCGGAATGGCAGGGCGATTGGATACCCGTGAATACACGGGCGGAGTTGGTCGGCGAGGCGTGGAGATTCCAGGTTCCCCGGACCGCCCTGTGGCAATCAAAAATCGGCGTTCAAAAAGTGCGCTGGATTTTTCCGTCTGCGAGGCGCCCCGTCCGCTTGCGCGCCATGCGGGCATATACGTTGTCGAAACGAATTACCTCCCGCCTCCGGATAACGATGGAGCAACCGAAAAAAGCTCCCCATGCCGCCCTGGACTTGTATAACGGCGCCTTCCTGGAACCTGCGCCCGGAGATACCCCTTTCCATCTCGACGCCGACCTGTCAGGAGAGCTGCCTATTTTCGTTGAACATCTCAAACCCTGTCCGGGCCGGGTTAAATCGGACCGGGCCATCCTGCGCCTGGGCCTGCCGGAAGGGCAGGTTGCCGTGGCGCTTGACGAGGTGCTCGAACAGGGTGGCGTGTACCTGCCCGATTACGGGCTTTTCATTGCCCGCGAACCCGGCGGTCCCACTCTGGCGTCCCATAAGAAGACCCTGACGGAGCGTGAAAGCATCCTCAGCGCGGTGCGCGCCCTGCCGGACCAGAAATTCAGCCGCGCCATGGAACATGTACACCGCGCGGTACAGAATAACGGTCCCACCATGCTCTCTCTCGCCTGCGACAACCACAAGTTCACGGTATATGAAGACGGTGGCGTGCAGCATCGTTTCGATCCGCCCATCACCCCCGGTAAAGACCGACGCGAAGCGACTGCAAACCCGGAATATCCGCTCACTGTGGATATGACTGTGAACGGGGAACCCTTGAAAAAAGAAGCGAGGCAACTCGAAGACGGCTGGATGCCCATCCAGAACACGTCCTATGCCGCCGGCAACGGTGTCCGGTTACGGCAACGGGTCTTCACCGCGCCTTTCGGCCTGGAACTCCCCTTGGAAAGGCCGGGATGGCTGCAGCCGAAGCCGTTATTCACCGCCGAACTTGTGGTGGACAATCCCAAGGAAAAAGCAATAGAAACAACATTGGAACTGCATTTTTTCCTGGACCAGAAACGGCAGCGTCCCGCATCAATCGTTCCGCTGCCCCGGGGTGCGGCCGTAATGGAGGACCAGGTAATGCTCGCTTATCTGGACGTTCCGGAATCCATCGAAACACCGCTATCCGTGGAACCGGGCCTGCTCTTCCTAGAAAGCACGCTTGAGGCCGGCGCCCGACGCCACTACACGTTATACCTGCCCGGTTGGGAGGCTTCGCGGGAGGACTGCGCGGCCCTTGCAAACGCCACAGCCCTGGATGACTCCACACGGGCGTATTGGAATGCGTTGATGGCACCTGTGCTGCAGGTGGAAATCCCCGAACCGCTGTTGCAGAACGTTATCTGCGCGAGCCAAGTCCACTGCCTGATGACGGCGCGCAACGAGGCGGAAGCGCGGCGCGTGGCGCCTTGGTGCGGCGCGGACCGGTACGGCCCCCTGGAAAGCGAGTCCCAGGCTATCATCCACGGCATGAGCCTGATGGGTCACGAGGAATTCGCCCGCCGTTCGTTGGAGTATTTTATCGAGCGGTACAACGAGGACGGCCTTCTTACCACCGGCTATACGCTCATGGGGGTGGGCTGGCACCTGTGGACGCTGGCGGAACATTACAGGCTATACCGGAACCAGGCGTGGCTGGGCCAGGCCGCCCCGCGCATCGAAAGGGCCTGCCGGTGGATTGCAGGCGAGAGTGAGAAAACAAAACGGGTTCATGGAGACGGCACGAAACCCTTTGAATACGGGCTGGTCACTCCGGGCGTTTCGGCGGACTGGAACCGCTTCGCCTACCAGGCGCGGCCCCAAGGCGAATATTACGCCGGGCTGGCGGGTATGGCACAGGCGTTCGCGGACATCGGCCATCCCGGAGCGGAAGGCCTGATGGAAACGGCAGCGGCATTCCGTGAGAATATCCTGCGCGCCTATACCTGGACACAGCAGCGTTCGCCCGCGGTGCAGCGGCGCGACGGCGCCTGGATACCCTACTGTCCCGCCCATTTCGGATGTTTCGGCCGGGTCATGGACCTGTATCCGAATGAAGACGGCGGACGCTCCTGGGGCAAGGACATGAGCATGGGCGCCCACAACCTGGTAACACTGGGGGTACTGGATCCCTTTACCCATCCCGGGGAAACCGGCTGGATTGCGGAGTACCTTGAGGATTTCTGGTGCCTGCAGGCTGGCATGGGCGCTTATACACGCGAAGAGACCGAGGCGGACTGGTTCCACCTGGGCGGCTTCTCGAAAGTACAGCCCTACTATACGCGACTGGTAGAATTACATGCGCTGCGGGACGATGTCAAGCCGTTCATCCGCGCCTATTTCAACGCCCTCCCGAGCCTGCTCAACACGGAGAATCTCAACATCTGGGAACATTTCGGCAACGGCGGGGCATGGGACAAGCCACACGAAACGGGGTGGTTCTTGGCGCAGACCCGGATGATGCTGGTGGCGGAGCGCGGTGCAGAACTCTGGCTGGCGCCCTTTCTCACCCATCATTGGATGCACGAAGGACAGCAGGTGGCGGTGCGCAACGCGCCGACCCACTTCGGCACCGTGGGGTATACCATCAGATCACATGCAGACAAGGGATATATTGAAGCGGAGATCCTCTTGCCCGAGCCCTGTCGGGCGGCTTCGACCATCATACGCTTGAGGCATCCCCGAGGCGCACAGATGGCCTCCGTGTCTGTCAACGGAACACCACATTCGGACTTTGACCCGGACCGGGAGTGTGTGTTTCTGCCTGAAGCGAAAGGCAATCTCCTTGTCCGAGCCGAATACCCGGAAACCGGTGAATAAGCCGCCTGAAGCGGGTGCCATCTTCCTGGCAATAGGGGAGAGTTAACACGGCGTTCCCGAAAAGGATTGGATAGGACATAAAAAAACGCGGCACCCGTATTTAGAACGGGCGCCGCATTCAGGCCGTCGCAATTAGTGCGACGGATTTCTACGCAGCAGCCTTCTGCCCGCCAGTATAAAAGCCACAAGCGCGGCGGGCATTAAATCATACCAGAGGGATGCAAAACGCTTTTCGCGCGGTCCGCACCCAAAAAGGCTGCCTTCTTTTACCACCTCATCTTCGTCCTTGGGCTCGTCCTGATCGCCCACATACGTAAAAGCATCTACCAACCGTCCAATCCCGCCGGGGGTTTCCACGGCCACGGTAACCGGCCCGGCCGCATGGATGGGCGTAATCACGGACAATTCAGTGCTGCCGGCACTTTGAATACCGGTAGCCGGCACGCCGTCAAAGGTTACGGAAAGCACATTGGAAAAGCGCCTTCCCTGAATGGTAACACGGTCCCCGCCGATGGTTAACCCCTGGCCCGGGACAACCTGTTCCACTATGGGTACACCGAGAACGGTAATCACAGGCGAAAGAACCGGTGTGCCGGTCAGGCCGCCAATACTAGCCGGTTTTACCATAAAATACCAGACATCATCCGCATTGACGACACTGGCGGGCACATGCATAATGTTGGTGAACGCTGATAGCAGCTGACCGTTACGGAACCAGTACAGCATGGACGCCCCGGGCCCATAGAGCAGGGGCACCTGTTCGGCATAGGGATGATAATATTCATAGTAGGCCGTGAGCGGTGTGCCTACGGCAACGGAACGGTTTACCGCCGGGTCTTCCCCGGTCATGTTGGTGGACAGCCGCAGGTTGCGCGCGCTCGGAGATACGTTGAATTCGCGCCCCACCACAAGCCGCACATCCTGAAACAGGCGCTGCCCTCCAAGTTCCGCGAAGACGCGGGCCGTATAGGTGCCCGCATCTTCATAAGCGGTTTTCCAATAAAACCGGCCGGAACCATTGCCATAATCGGCAAAAGGCACCGGTCCGGATCCGTCCCATACGGCAAACAGAACCGGCATGCCCGGCATGGCCGCAGGCACTTCGGCGGTAATCGTGAAAGACACTTCCCCGCCTGCGGGCACGACCTGAGCCTCCACGGGATTCAGGCTCATTCGTACTGCGGCGTCCCTCAGACCAGAGAAGTCTGCCCAATTGAACCCGTCCAGTATATTTCCATACACGATGGAGGGCTCTTCGGGAACGCCACGCCCGTCTGACAAGCCCACAATGCCGGAACCAACGGCGACATCAAGATAGGTGATGCGGATATGGCCGCTGTCAAATAGTTCGATCTGCGCAGTCACCCGACTCGGGTTTGCCAGGAATTCATCGGCCCCAGGTTTCACCGCGACATTTTCATAGGTAATCACAATGCGGTCAGGGAGGACTTTGGCCCACACGGCACCACCGATATGGGGTGCAAGGTCGGTAAATAACGCCGCTATACGCGGCAATGCGAAATGGGCGGCCAAAGACGGCGTATCCAAGATGGCGTACAGCATCTCCTCGGTTCCGCCCGCAAGCGCCGCAGCGTCCGCAAGAAGCACATATCCGTTTGCGGACACATAGAGTTCATTGTATGCCTTTCCGAAGAACGGAAATACACGATCCCCCAGGGGCAGGACAAAAACATCGTTGTCTCTGTTCGTCAGGTCATAGGCGCCCCCGGCTTCATTACGCTGTACCGGAAGTTCATAAACGCCTCTGACACGGGTAACTTCGTAGTCCGAAAAGTCCATAGCGCCAAGATAGGGATCATCCCCGCCCGGCGGCGGCGGCAGCACGGGACGGAACATAAATTGAGAGTAGGACAGGTCGAAGGGATTGGCGCCCAAATACAGATCCTTGCCGAAGACCTCGGTATAAACGTTCATTCCGGAATTGCCCGCCAGCGCCTTGGCATGGGCTTTCTCTTCATACAGGGACGGTACCTGAACAACCAAGGTGTAATAGTAGGTGGTCCCCGCTTGCACCTCCGTATCCAGATAGGCTTCTTCGGATTTTTCCATGGGAAGCAACAGCCCGTCTCCGGGACCGGTGGGGAAATCGGTCACACTACGATAAAGCGTTATTTGGACGGCGTCTTCCGGAATCGGCACCGAGGCGGCGATGCTGGGATTCTTCCACTTCAACCCGATAACCGGGTTACCGGACGTATTGGAGGTGGGTAGCGCCCGGAAATTCCGCAATCCCTGAATCGAGGCCACCTGCACATCCGGCGGTTCGATTTCCACAGCCCGGGCACCCGCGATGATATTGGCCCGTTCCTCCGCCGTAAAATTAAGAAGGACACTGGCTGCCAGCAGGGCATGATACAACTCAAAATAATCAGCCGTGGGAGAAAGCATGGGCCTCGCGGCATAGAAAAGGTCTGCCACTTTGGGGATCCCCATGCCCTTGACGCTCTGGTTATTGAAGGTGTCGCCGTCGGTCAACAAGTATATCAGTTTGTTTCCCACGCCACAATTGGAGTGTACCCCACCCAGGTCACTATAGGAGAAGGGGTTCCACAGGAACGGACTGCCAAGCCGGTCCGGCTCTTCAAATACGGTGGGATCTTTCATATACCGTATTCCGGGCACTTCCTCCTTGTTCTGCAGGAGGTTTTCGCCATCATCCTCCCCCCCTTCCTCTTCATCGGTATCCAGTCCGCGTATATCGGACAACTTGAATTCCATGTCCTCGCCGAGATACCAGCGCATTTCCGGGGAATCATCGCCACGGCCATTGGTGAGGTCGACAAACTCGCCGCCGAGGTCCGAGTACATTTCCGTGATGGCGCCCGCATAGGAGTAATAAATCAGGTCCGAATCGATCTTGGTCACGCCGTGGGTAAATTCATGGGCAAGGACATCATCGGAAAGAAACAGATTGCCGATAACCATGATATGCTGCTGGTTGTCCCAGTAAGCGTTCAGCATCGGGTAATTGACATAGGCCCGGATAATGCTTCCCGCATTGTCATAACTGTCCCGGCCGTGATAGTTCATGTAGAAGTCATAACAGTCCCCGAAATAATCATAGGCCGTATTAATATACGCCGCGTTCGGATAGTCCTCCTCATGAACAGGAGGGTCGCCCTCTTTACGGACCATTTTGGCGTTGACGAGGTCCGGTTCTTGCTCCGTATCATAAATTTCACGGCGGCGCGCCGCAGCTTGTTCGGCGAAACGAAGCAACATACTGCCGTCCCCGGCATGTATCAGGACCGCCATGTCTTCCATTGACTTGGAATCATTCAAACGCACTTTCCATGCGAGGCAGGTGCTTCCCGCCATGGAAAGGAGCTTCGGTTCAAAAATTACCTGTTCAGGATCACCGGCAGATGAAAAGCGTTCCGGCTCCGTTTCCAAAACCAAGGCGTTGTGCGCGATAGCCTGGTCAACAGCCTGAACGGCAGTCAACACAGGCGTAAGGGCGTCGTATGTTTTCTCAAGCGCTGCCGTATCCCGCAATACATCGGCGTTGACATTCAACACATTCAAGGCCTCGTCCAGATAGACGATGACCTGTCCCCCCAACACTGGCAGTCCCGAATAATACTGGTCCAAGCGCACGAAAGCACCCGCTTCCCGGGTCACGACACGGTTGAGGCGCAGTTCCACACCTTCAGCCGGCAGGCCAAAAGCGTCGCGGTGATGGTTGAGAAACTCCTGTGCAACGGTTTCGGGGGTTTTCACGGCCTTTGCAGTATTGGAAGGCGCAGTGAACCGTGCCTGCGGCGGGGCCGCCAAAAATTGAATGAATCCTCCCTCGGCACGATATACCAAAGGAAACTCAGCAGCCTCGGGACCGTCCAGCGCATGGATAAGGGCGCCTATTGCATCAGGGTCCGCCACCCGCTCCGCGTCCGCCCGGCCGGCGCCGCACAACAAAATCAGTACGGCACACATGGTAAACACGGGGCGCCGCAGCGTAGCACACGCCTGCATTCTCGGGATCATAGTTCTTCTCCCGTCCGGTTGTACCGCCTATGCTCCGCGCTGACGGCACCTTACTACAGTTTCACTCAGGGCAAAGCGCCCCGGAACACCCTTGATTCTATCTACTGTTGCTTATGATTCTATCTACTGTTGTTTAAAAGTCCCGCGCCGCTGTCATCGGCGCGGGGACTTCCCTTAGTCATGCATGTGTTCGAACGTCCGGTACCCTTGCTGCGGAAGCATCATAAAACCCTTTTAAAAAGGGCTACATCGAGCTGTAGACCAGTTGCCACTGCGTTTCTTCCTCATCGGACAATTCACGCTCGGCAATGACCTGTATCTGGCCTTCGAAATCCGGCACCCGCGCATTGACGATATAGGACTCGATGGAGAATTGCAGTTCCTCCGGCAGATTTTCTTTGAATCCCCATTTGGGGCTGCCGGATGTACCCAAGTTCTCATAACTGCCAATATTTTTTCCGTCCAGGGTTCGGTAATAGACGCCCCAGTTGCCCCGCATCAGGCATTCCGCCCACCTGAGTTCACGGTGCCCATAACGGTCCGCAACGGGAATCCGGGCAAAGAAATAGTCATTGGCGCGGGCAAGTTCATTCTCCACCAGATGCAGGTCGGTAAATTCGTTCTGCAGTTCCGGCGTTACCCACTTGGCCTGGCCCACCTTTTCACGCAACGCTTCCACCGTCGCCAGGCGTTTTTGATAACTGTATTTTTCCGGTGCGAGCGGGATACTTTCTTTTACCTGGATGAGCAGTTTGTCGACATTGTGTTCAAGCGCTTCTTTCGTAGCAATACGTCTCACGTTCGCTTCTTCCAGTTCGCCCACATAGCCGGTAAGACGTTCCACCTCGGCAATCAAGCCTCGCTGGCGTGCCTGAACGATAGCCGTTTCGTTCCGAAGATCTTCAAGAAACTCACGGGCCTGCACCACTTCGTCCGTCCGCTCGCGCAAGTCACGTTCCACTGTGGCCAGTTCACTCTGCTGGGCATCCAAGGTCGCCCGTGTCGATTCCAGCTGGCCGTTGACCGCATCTTTTTCCTGGGTCAGACGCAGGATTTCATTTTGCAGTTCGACCACCCGCTCTTCACTGATTTCGGGCCTGTCCCCGGTGGTTTCCTTTAATTGCTGCAAGGTGCTGATTTGGCGGTTCAGATTGGCGATATTGGATTCTTTGTCCTGTATTTCCTTGTGCAGCGGATTACCCGGCACAAACCCGAGATAACTGGACAGCGGCTGTGAAGCAATCACACCGACCCCGAGCGAAATCAGTCCCACCAGTACTATCCACAGCGCGCTTACCCCTTTCTTCGCCGGCGGTCCGGCGGCCGCACCGACCGGAACTGGGGCACCCGGAGGCCCCGGCACCCCGATCGCGTCCATATTGAGGTCACCGAAGCCGGTATCCGGACTGAAATCCGGAACGGGCGTGGCGCCTGTTGGCGTGCCAAATTCCATATCGCCGCCGAAATCTTCAAACATGGGTGACTCCATGGCCTGCGTGGCCGTGGAGGTTTGGTCAAAACCGGAATCCCGCCCGCCGAAAGCGCTGTCAAAAATGGGGGTATCCAGCGTTGAATCAGGCCCCGGCCCGATGTCCGGCGTCTCTGGGGAGAAATCGCTATCCGCCGCCAGATCCTGAAAACTCTGGGAACCGCCGAAGCCCGGACTTGGCGGAGGTGTTTCTATGGATTCCGACGGTCTCGGCGTGGCGAAACCGCCCGCGAAGGGCTCTCCAGGCTGCGGCATACCCACCCCTTTATCCGCGACCGGTTCATCCGATTCGAACGCGCCCAGCGGCGGCAACGTATCCGCATCAGAGTCCAGCCCCCCATGGGAATCGAAATCGCTCAACGGCGGCAGATTACCCAAACCTGAATCGTCATTTGTATTGTCCGCCCCGCCATTTTGTTTATTCTTTGGGGCATCATCATCAAACACATTGTCATTGATCATAGGACCCACCTCCGTTTGGGTGACGGTTTACAGGTAAAGAAATAGCGTCATATACTGCGCATTCTATCATGAATCATCTTAAGTGTCAAGTATTCTCTTCGTGCCATACCCGGGGCACTCGCAGATTCAATTTCTCTCTGCGGCAGATGTCAAGTAAACGTTACGTAGGCGTTAGCCGAAATAATGCCATACCCAAGACCAAAAAGACAATATTCGCCGCCCAGGCTGCGATGAGAGGCGGACAGGCACCCATATAGCCCAACCCGATACACACCGCAAAAAGTATCAGATAACATACGGCAATAACAATACTTATCCCAAACCCAAGGGTAATGCTTCCCCGCCGCAACCGCACGGCAAAGGGAACCCCCAGCCAAATGATTACAAAACATAAGGCCGGCTGGGCGAATTTAACGTGATAGTTGACAACATGCTCCCTGACAGGAATTCCAAGCCTGCGCGCATGCACGATATCTGCGGAAAGCTGCGCGGCGGTCTTTGCCCGGTCAGACTTGCTCAGGGCAAACAGTTCATCGGGAGATTCCCTGAATGGTGCTTCCATCTGGGTAATTCTTTTTGAGGTCGCTTCCCATTGACGCTCCTGATTGAAGACGGCCCATCGCCCGTCCTCCATCAACCAGCACGCCCGTCCTTCGTCCCAGTAGATGCGCCGGACCCGGATTTCCTCAATGCTCTTTTCACGGATGGCGTGCATGAAAACATCCTGGCCGCTGTTCGCGCGCATATTGAATTTGAGCACATGGCAGGTCCATCCATTCCCCAAATTGGTCCAACTAACTCCCTGACGTTCTTCCCCGCTTATCTTGGAAAAATACTTTCTCTTAATCGCGTTATGGGAATCCACCGCATACACGCCGAAAGTTTCCTGGGCGGCAAACACGAACAGCGTCAGCGCCAGGGCGACGGCCATGGGCGCGCGGGCGATACGGCGCAAACCGACTCCCCCCGCCAGCAGGGCTGTGATTTCACGATGCTGGGCGGCATGCCCCAGCACCATGAGCACGGCAACTAATATCGCAATTGCCGCCGCCTGGTATTCAAAAATGATGGTGGGAAGAAAGGTGATGTAATAGCGCAGTACCACCGGCAAAGGTACCTGATAGCGGGCGATGTCACTTTGCCGACTGACAATCAAATCAATGAGGACCACGAGCAGCACCAGGGACAACAACACTTTGAACAACGTGGCCACCAGCCGTCGCGTCAGGTAACGGTCATACAGGGTCATACGCGGTCCACCCGCCATATCAGGGCCAGCCCCAGCAGGCACAAAAGAATATTCGGCGCCTGTCCAAGCGCTATGGTAGAGGAAAGAGGCAGAAGCATCGGCAGTTCCACCAGTTTACGCAGGATGAAATATAACCCGATGATGCCCAGACCCAGGGTAAAGGCATAGGACTGCCCGGTACGTTTCGCACGGACGCCCAAAGGCGCGCCCACAATGCTCACTGCCAGACACATCAAGGGAAACGCGAGCCGGTTTTTGATTTCAAGGCGCATATTGCGCAAGGCGGTTCCGACCGGTAACGCTTCAGTTTCCCTGAACAGGTCCGCAAGCCGCCTTTCCTCCTGCCGCAACGCGGCCAGGGTGAGCCCTTCGCTTGCGCTTGGCGCTTTCATGGGTTTGGGCATGGGCGCGGAATTGACCAGAGACTCGAAGCTGAAATGTTGCTTCGGATCGCTCGGTATAAAATAGCCGTTATGCAACTCCAGTTGGAGGTCCCCTTCCCGGGTAATCAGGCGTGCGCTGTCGGCATAAAAGGCGTTTGCTCCCTCTTCCCGGGGCTGCAATATGACCACGTCCCGAAGCGTACCGTCCGCCTCGCGCCGTCCAAGATAAACCCGGCAATCACCCACTTCATGGATGACGCCCGCAGGCAGGGCATCCACGGTCATGCGCAGGGGCAATTCGGTGGTCACCAGCCGGACCAGGCGTTGGTAGGCCCAGGGCTGTGCCCGGTCGGCCACCGCGAACGCCACCATACTGAGCACCGCACCCAGAACCACCACGGGCAGTACGATTCGCTTCAGGGGGATGCCGGCCGCTTTCATGGCCGTTAATTCATTATGCTGCGCAAGACGGCTGAAAACAAACATAATGCCCAATAGAAAGGTGATGGGAAAGATATACCCCACCATGGTCGGCAACGCATAAAAACCGATGCGCATGATGTCCATGACCGCCATCTGGCCGATGGGAATGCGTTCCGTAATGGCCCGCATTTCGGTGCGTATTGCCCCGCCCACCACCACAAAACTGATTACCAGCGCCGCCAGCAGCGCCGGGGGCCAAATTTTGCCGAGTATGTAACGGGTTAACAGTCGCACGGTAATGATATTCCTGTACCGGATTGGACTCCGGGGCCATGCGTTACTCCCCGGATATGGTCCTGAACTTGCTTCAACAGCCAGTTGGCCATGACAACGACATTATACGCTCAGCAAGGAATTCATACGAAACAGGTCCGGATCAAAGAGGTTGCGCGTTTCCCATGCCTCGGTGATTGGCTTGCGCGCGATGGCATTGTTTTCCAAGACCATCATAGTGTTGGAGGCGCCGGTCAGTAACGCTTCCACGGCGGCCACGCCCATGCGGGCCGCCAGGACACGATCAAACGCGGTAGGCGTGCCGCCTCGCTGCAGGTGTCCCAGCACCGACACACGCACATCCTTGAACTCCGAACTGTCGGCCACCTGCCGGGCGATGTCGAACGCATTCCCGGCGTCATCGCCTTCGGCTACGATGACAATCATCGACTTTTTACCCCGGGCACTCGCTTCACGCAAGGCAGCGACCAGGACGGAAATCTCCGTCTTGGTCTCCGGAACAAGGATGCCTTCGGCGCCGCCGGCCAGGCCGCTGTACATGGCGATAAACCCGCTGTGCCTGCCCATAACCTCCACAAAAAAAATGCGGTCATGGGAGGCCGCCGTGTCCCGCAGGCGGTCGATGGCTTCGACCGCCGTATTCAGGGCGGTGTCAAACCCTATGGTATACTCCGTGCCCCCGATGTCATTGTCGATGGTTCCGGGAATGCCCACGCAGGCCGTACCGTGGTCCCGCCACAGTTCATACGCACCCCGATAAGAACCGTCGCCGCCTATAACGACAAGCCCTTCTATCTCAAGGCGCCGCAGTCGGTCCGCCGCCCGGGCGCGCCCCTCCGCATGTTTGAAGTCGGGACAGCGCGCGGTGCGCAGGATGGTACCCCCATGATGAATGATACCGCTGACAGAGCGGGCGTCCATGGGCGATAATTCGCCATCAATCAGTCCCTGGTAACCGCGCTGAATGCCGAAAATTTCCAGCCCGTGCGCGACCGCCGTCCGCACCACCGCACGAAGGGCGGGATTCATGCCTGGCGCGTCACCGCCACTGGTTAATACTGCAATACGTTTCATGAGAAAAACTCCTCGTACTTTGGGGCTACCAGGAAGCACGGCGGGTGAAAACCGGAATACTTACGTAGACGCCACCTCTGCCACGATTTCCATCAGCCGGCGGCCATAGGCCGTGTACGATTGATACAGGGCCTCGGCATTGTCCGCCTTTTGGCCTGTGTGAATAATCGCCTCCAGGTGCGGTTCAATGGAAAACCCACCCTCATACCCCCGACGCAGCAAGTCGGCGACGATATCCTTTACATACCCGTCGCCATCGCCGCACATGCAGTAATGGTCTTTGCCGTCAATCTTCCGGGCGTCTTTGATGTGTACATACACAATATCCGGCAATACCCGCTGGTAGTACTCCCAGCCGTTCTGGCCATAGGTTACCGGGTTACCCGTGTCGTAAACCACCTTCAAGGCGGGACTGCCCACTTCGCCCAGCAGAATGGTGCTGTTTTCGGCGGAAAGGCCGCCCCAGCCGCTGCAATTCTCATGGACCAGAACCACGCCGCCGTCTTCCGCCATATGGGCGAGGTATTTCATGCGCTTGATGGACTCCCGGCGCCAGTACGCCTCGTCCACGGGATGCTCCGAGTCGTTGGGATAACTCATCACGCGGATGAACGGGGTGCCAAACCGATGCATGCGCGGAATGGCGCGCAGCAGGTCCGCTTTGTCCAACTCAAAATCGCTTGTGATGGGCCGCGCCCAGTTGGCGATGGCACTGGAAAAACAGGACACCCCCAGGTCCGCCTCGGTAACCGCTCCATATACCGCTTCAAAATCCCGGTCGGGGACTGTGGCAATATTGACGCCGTCGACAACGCGCAGTTCCATATATTTCCAACCCAGTTCCTGGTGAGCCCTGACCTGGGACGCTATATCCTGCCCCGCTTCGTCGGAAATGCCTGAAAAAAACATTGATGAATATCCTTTTTTATAAGTGTTGTCATACAGGATGGATGCCACAGCACGCGGGCATCCCGTTGATGGTACGTTATCAAATGCAGGGGATGCAAGCCGGGAAACTCACGCCCCGGCCGCCGTTATGACTGTTCCTGAAACAGGCGCAATGTTTCCTGCGCCAAGGCATCGATACTGGACGCTTCGGTACATTCAATCCAATGTACGCGCTTGTCGGCCTTGAACCAGGTCATCTGGCGCTTGGCGTAACGGCGGTGATGCTGTCGCGCGGCTTCCGCGGCCGTTTCCAGTTCCGTTTCGCCGCGCAGGTACACGGCGATTTCCCGGTACCCCAGCGCCTTGAGCCGGGCAAGGTCCTTTTCATAGCCATCGTCGATGAGGCGGCGCGTTTCCTCGACCCACCCCGCATCAATCATCTCACTGACCCGGCGGTTGATGCGTTCATAGAGCAGGGCACGATCCCAGCGCAACGCCACCTGGGTGACCTTCCAAGGTTCCCGTGTTTCCCGATGCTCCCGGTGCCAGTCCGAAAAGGGCCTTCCGGTAAGTTCATAGACTTCCAGGGCGCGAACGATCCTTACCATGTCATTTTCGCTGCTCAGCAGCGAGGCATACACCGGATCCACGGCATGCAACTGTTCCAGCATCGCGGCGTTACCCACGTCAAGGGCGCGGGCGCGTATACGCTCGCGGATGCGCTGGTTGCGTGCGGGGCCCTCGAACAAGCCGTCTATGAAAGCGCTGACATACAACCCGGAACCGCCGACCAGTACGGGAATCTTGCCACGGCCCAACAAATCCGAGGCGGTTTCACGGGCCATCCGTTCATACCGGCCCGCAGCCATGTCAGCATCGGGCGGAAGAATCCCGATGAAATGATGACGGACGTCGCATCGTTCTAGAAGGGTGGGCGCTGCCGTGCCGATTTCCATACCGCGATAGAATTGCATGGAATCCGCGGACAGCACTTCCGTGTCCAGGCGCCGGGCCAGCGCCACAGCCAGGCGCGTCTTGCCCGAAGCGGTGGGGCCGACCACGGCGATCGCCCGTTTCACTGTATCCTCCGGAAACTTTTTTCCATCTGCTGGCGGGTCAATTCCACAATGATGGGACGGCCATGGGGGCACGTGTACGGCGGCTGCAGGCGGTAAAACCCTTCCAGCAGACGTCGGCGTTCTTCCAGAGTCAGCCGGTCGCCCGCCTTGATGGAGGCTTTACAGGCGCGAGTGGCCGTCCGAAGCAGGTCCGCACGGGTGTGGTCCTGCCCGAAGAGGTTGCCTTGGGCCAACTGGTCCAGTAAGGCCAGCACCACGTCAGGCGCCTTGCTCTCGGCATAGAGGTGGCACACGCCGGAAACCTGAAAACTGTTGCCCCCGAAGGTTTCCAGTTCGATCCCAAGTTCGCGGAATAGCGCCAAGTGGGATTCGAGCAACGCCACCTGGGAAGGCGCCACTTCGAAAACAACCGGCACGGCCAGCTGCTGCACGGCATATTCATTGCCCTCAAGCTCGCTGAGTAAAGCGTCATAATTGAGGCGCTCATGAAGTGCATGCTGGTCGATAATCAGCAGGCGTTTACCTTCCGGTACCAGCAGGTACGTGTCGAACACCTGGAGAGGGGCATCGCCCACCGTTTCCAGTGCTTCAAAACAGCCCCGGGGCACCAGGGATTCCTCCGGAGCTTCCTCCGGCATCTCCCGTCTGCCCTTCGCTTTTTCCAGTCCCGGAATCTCCCGCGTTTCCCAACCCGGTTCCGGGACGGAATCCGGGAAAGCGCCATCCGCCTGCACTGCCGTCGGCGGCCGGGCGGGAGGTGTTTTCGCCACGGGTTCGGTTTCAGTTACAGGCAGGACCGGGGGAGCGTCCAGCGGTTCCGGAGTAACCACGGCAGTTTCCCGGGGGAAATGCTGTTTGGCTATGGATTCCGTGTCCAGGGCGGCTTCGGTTGCGGCAGCCTTGCTGAACCGGCCCAGCGCATCCCGGACGATGTCACGGACGGCGTCATGGGCTGTGCGTTCATCGCGGAAACGGATTTCGCGTTTGGTCGGGTGGATATTCACATCCACCTGGCGCGGATTCAACGTCAGGAGCAGCACGGCCACAGGATGGCGGCCCACGGTGATCAGGCCCCGGTATGCATCCTGCAAGCCGTATTGCAGCGCGGGATTTACCACCGGGCGGCCGTTGACGAAAAAGAACTGATGGGAGCGGCTGGCACGGGTCAGCTCCGGAGTGCCCGCGAGGCCGGCCAGGGTAAACCCCTGTTGCTCCCCGTTTACTTCCACCATGTCTTGAATAAAGGAAAGCCCCCAGATCAGGGCGACCCGATCGCGCAACGTGGCATGTTCGGGCACATCGAGCAGCATGCGGTCATTATGGACCAGTTGAAATCCGACACCTCCGTTGGCCAGGGCAAGCCGCTGGACAATATCGATGCAGTGGTTCAACTCGGTGGTAATGCCTTTGAGAAATTTCGCACGGACCGGTGTGTTGAAATAAAGGCGGTTTACGGAAATGCGCGTGCCCTCCGGCGCGCCCGTCTGCTGGACCTCGCGCAATATCCCTCCCTCCACACGCAGCAGGGTCGCGCTTTCCTCCCCGGCGCGCCGCGTTGTCATCGTGAACCGCGACACGGCCGCAATACTCGCGAGGGCTTCGCCCCGGAAGCCCAAGGTTTGTATGTTATCCAGGTCCTGGGCGTTGCGTATTTTACTTGTGGCATGGCGCTCAATGGCCAACAGGGCGTTTTGCTCAGACATGCCGTGGCCGTTGTCCTGCACCTCGATGAGCCGCCGGCCGGCCGCCACCAGGCGCACTGAGATACGCGTCGCCCCCGCATCCAGCGCATTCTCGACCAGTTCCTTCACGGCCGATGCGGGACGCTCCACCACCTCGCCCGCCGCGATTTTGTTCGCCACCTCATCGGGCAGCACGCGTATGGGCGCTATAGATTTCATGCCGGACATAGATTCGTTTCCCTGCCCGTTATTGTAGATTAAAGGCCGGGGCCATGGGTAGTGGGAACATTCCCTCTTGCAGCCAACGCCCGTGACGATGTGCAGCGCTCTTAATCCGGCGAACCTGAAACATTTTTAAAAAAGCCCAACCCTCTGGATAAAAGGTCGCGTTTTTCCTCACTCAATCCCTGCAGCTCATCCAGGGTGATCCATCCCTCACGCATGAGCCGCACCAGGACATCCGCCAGAACGGAACCGCGAAAATCGTACTTGTCCCCTATCTCGCGCCGCTTGCGCCAGAGATAATCATTGATGCCCCAAATATCATCACTGTCGCGTATCGCGTCCACACGTTTGCGCAGTTCGGCGAGAATACCGGCACACTCCCGTTCATAAGCGGCATCAAAGGCAACGCGTGCGCATTTCTTGTCCGCCTTGCTCCAAGTCAGGCGTTCCATGTCTTATTCTCCCTGTTATTGTGAGAAAATATCGGGTAGAAACAACGTTATTTTGCCTCTCAAAAAGAGCGGTAAAAATCCCAGGCGAGGTCCGTGGTTTCCGGCGGGTCTTCCGCTATTTTTTGAAAGACGCCCATATTGGTGAACATGCGGCGGCCGAATATAAGCGCCGGGCTCACATCGCGCGGATCATTCACCACCATTTTTAAAAAGCGTCCCAGCCCAGCCAGCGTACCGGGGGATCTGTTCACACAGCAAGGCAGCATGGCATACCGGTCTTGAAGATTCCTCAGGAGGAAAGCGATTACTTTGCGAATGGAAGGCAGCCAGGTATCATGAAAGACGACCACCGCGCCCGGGGACAGCATTTTGTCCGCAAGGAAAAAATCGGTTAATACATATTCAAAGCGATGGTTGCCGTCGATAAACGCGAAATCGAAGCGGTTGCCTTCCCGGATAAGTTCGGCCAGTCCCTCGTGGGAAGGGCAGTAGAGGGTCCGCTGGATGCCGGCAAGTCCGGCGCGCTCAAGATTTCTCACGCCCGCGTTTTTAAACCAGCGTTCCTGCCAGGGGTCGATGGAGACATGCTGGGTGCCGCCATTTTCCAGCAGTGCCTGGCAGATGTGCAGCGAGGACAGTCCCAGGGCCATGCCGGTCTCCAGGGACCGCTGCACGTAATGTTCCCGCACCAGCAGGTACAGTAGTTCACCTTCGGTCGGTTTGATGGATACGGGGTAAATGTCAATTTCGTTCCCTTCCGCATCCAGCGTTTTTCCGGTCTGATAGATCTGTCGGATGACTTCGTTCATGGAACACCCTTGGAACTTCGATGTCTGAACGCCTCCGGGCGACGCACCGCCGGAAGCCGGTGTTCATTCTATCAAAGAAGCATCCTCCCTGAAAACGGGAGGTTCACTCCCCGGAACACCGGGGCGGATGCATGAAAGCAAAGAACGTATCTTTGTGTCATTGGTTTCAAGGCAGTAGCGGTAACGCGTATCTTTCGATTTTGTCTTTATTGTCTCTGTCAAGTAAAATGCCTGCGCCTGAGGCTTCCCGGCATGGGTTAAATAAAAAGGATGGAATGATGGATATCTCCCAATGGATGGCGCCTTTTGAACATGTGACGGCCGATTATTACGCCTATGCGCGACAGGCGGCGGCACAAGGACGCAAGGTGGCGGGGTTCATGTGCTCTTATGCGCCTCAGGAACTGTTATACGCCGCCGGCTACCTGCCGGTGCGCATCCTGGGGCGTGTCGGTGCCACCCATCGCGCCGACGAACTGCTTCAGGCCTTTTCCTGCAGTTTCGCCCGCAGCGTACTCGACAGCGCCCTCGAAGGGGAGTGGCCCTTTCTGAGCCTGGTCATGTTCTCCCACACGTGCGATACCATGCAGAACGTGGCGGACCTGTGGCGGGCGCATACGCCGGAAACCGACGTGCATATCGTGTCCGTGCCCACGCGCACGGACGGTGATGCTCCCCGCCGGTATTACACTGCGGAACTGGAACGGATACGCAAGGCCCTGGAGGCGTCCGCCGGACCCATCGGAGAGGACCGGATACGGGAAGCCCTGGCGCTTTATCGCGAGCATCGCGAGGCCATGCGGGAGTTATATGCGTTGCGTGCGACCCATCCCGGCGTGCTGACGGGCGCCCGGATGATTACAGTCAGCCTGTCCTCTTTTCTGATGGACCGGAAGGAGCATCTTCACCTTGTCCGGGAGTTGATTGGTGGTATCAGGAACTGTGCGCCTTGCGAGCCGGATTCCGCGCCCCGCGTATTCGTCGCGGGCGGCATGTGCCGTCACGCGGGATTTATCGAACTCATGGAAAATTCCGGCTGCCGCGTGGTCGGCGATGACCTGTGTGTCGGCAGCCGCTCCTTTGATTTTGCCGAGGTGGGGGCGGATTCGCCCCTGGACGAACTGGCACGCCTGTACCTGGCCCGCACGCCCTGTCCCGCGTTTCACCAGGCGGGAAGGCATCCGGGTGAGGCACTGGTGAACGCGGTTAAGCGGGACCAGGCCCGGGGCGTTATCTTTTTGTTGACCAGTTTTTGCGACCCCGTCGCCTTCGATCATGTGCCCATGATGCAGGCCCTGGAAAAAGCGGGGATTCCCGCGCTCACCCTTTCCGTGGAACAGCATCGGGAACCGCCCGAGCAGTTGCGCACGCGCGTGGCCGCCTTCGCCGAAATGCTGCGGGATAGCGACGCCTCATGAACGCGCCACTCCTCTTCGCCGGTATCGATGTCGGCAGCGCCACGGCCAAGGCCGTAATCATTGACACTGAAGGGACGGTATTGGGGCAGGCCATCCTCCCCACGGGTGGCAACCTGGCCGGTGCGGCGCAACGCTGTTTCGATCTGGCGGCGGAAGCAGCCGGACACCCTGATCCTTCCTGCGGCGCCATCGTGGCTACCGGCTACGGCCGGGAACGGGTCGCCCTTCGCACACGGGCCGTCACGGAAATCACATGTCACGCCCGGGGCGCGCGCGCCCTGCTCGACGGCGTGCAATCGGTCATTGATATCGGCGGCCAGGATTCCAAGGCGATTGCCCTCGACCCGCTGGGGCGGGTGCTGCGGTTTGAGATGAACGACAAATGCGCGGCGGGCACAGGCAGGTTTCTGGAAGTCATGGCGCGCCTCCTTGAAATCGACCTGGATGCCTTGGGTGCCTGCGCCCTGGAGGGCAAGGACCCCGTCCCTATTTCTTCAACATGCACGGTGTTCGCGGAAAGTGAGGTGATTTCCCACTTGGCCCGGAACGTTCCGATAAACGATATCGTGGCAGGTTTATGCCGCGCCATTGCCGGCCGGGTGTACGGACTGGCGTCCCGGACGCGGTTGACGCCGCCCACGCTGATGTCGGGGGGGGTCGCCCGGAACCGGGGCGTCGTAAAGGCCATGGAAGCGCTGCTGGGTGCGGAGATATACGTGCCCCCCTCGCCACAAACGGTAGGCGCCTACGGCGCCGCCCTTCTCGCGCGGGATGACGGGCTCGCCGGAAAGTAAGAAGACGCCCGCGTCTTCCCACGAGAAGAACAGGCGGGCGTCTTTGTGTAAGACTTGTTTTACGAAGCGGATCAGTCCGCCGCAGTGTTCAGGGTAACCGGAGGTACGCGCGCGCCAAGTTCGCGGTCCAGCATAAATAAGGCACCGGGAGCGCCTTGCGACAGTTTCAACCGCTGCACCACGTCATCCGCGGACGCCTCTTCCTCAACCTGCTCGCTGACAAACCAGTTCAGGAAAATAGCGGCGGCATGGTCCCCGGCCTTCACCGATGCACTATACAGATCATTGATGCACGCGGAGATATGGCATTCATGTGCATAAGCCGCCTCAAAAGCCGCGAGCGGGTTGTCCCAGGCGCTTTCCGGTTTTCCAATCGCCTCCAGTTTCACATCGCCACCACGTTCAAGCATGTAATCTATGAGTTTGTTGGCGTGAATCAGCTCCTCAACGACCTGAGCACGCATCCAGGCCGCAAATCCTTTGAGATTCTGGGATTCGAAATAATTTACCATGGATACATACAGATAGGCCGAAAATAGTTCTTCGTTTATTTGTTTGTTGAAGGCTTGCTGCAAATCGGTTTTAATCATTGGTTTTTTCCTCCAGAAGACGGTGCAACACCGTGCATTTCCGTTGCGTTGATTGACACGTTACACTGGTTAATTACCTAGGGAACAACACCAATCGGCCTGTTTATTCCCGAACCGCATCCTTTCCGGCTCTACCACATTACAAGGCTACACCTTCTTCCGTTCTTTTCCGGATAAAAGCGCCGCCGACTGCCGTACCGTAATGCGCGCCAAGCCAATCAGCCGCGGGCTTACACTTACGCAGCGAATGCCGTGGGAAATCAATTTTGGCAGAAATTTTGGCCGCCCGGCGATTTCCCCACAGAGAGAGAGGGGTCGGCCTGATTCATCCGCGGCGGCGGCTATCTGTTTCACCACCGTCCAGAAGGCGGCATGGTCCGGATTGTATTCCCCTGAAACCAGGCCATTGTCGCGGTCCAGCGCGAACAGGTACTGGACAAGATCGTTGGACCCTATACTGCCGAAATCCGCGGCCTGCAACAGGCTTCTGGCGCCGATACAGGCCGAGGGCACCTCGAACATGACACCGTGTCTGATTTCACCCGCATCGATACCATCGATACTGCTCATGAACACGGCACGAAGTCGCTGGAACTGCTGTTCATCAACAATCATGGGGTAGACAACGTGAACGGGGCCGTGACACGAAGCGCGGGCGATGGCGCGGGCCTGCGCGGCGAGCAATTCAGGCCGGCCGAGCAGTAACCGAGCGCCACGAAATCCCAGTGCGGGATTTTCTTCGTGGGGCATGTTCAGGAAACGAGCCGCCTTGTCACCTCCCAGGTCCGCAAGACGCAAGTAGACGGGCCTGCCTGCCATTTTGTCCACGACCCCGGCGTAGCGCTCATATTGTTCCTCTTCGGAAAGGATCCGGTCCGCCTGGATAAACTCGAATTCCGTGCGGTACAGGCCGATTCCCTCCGCCTCCATTTCAAGGGCCAGGTCCGCCTCGGCGGCGGTGCTGATATTCGCATAGACCGGAAAACCGACCACCGGCGGCGCCGTCTTCATGCGCACCGCGCCTAAACGGCCCAGGTTGGGACACAGGTTCAGGGATTGACGTGTCGGGTTGACAATAACCTCACCCGTCGTGCCGTTTAACAGCAACTGGTCTCCGGTTTTCACCACTTCAAAGAGGGATTCCACACCGCTTACAGCCGGAATACCCATGCCCCGGGCGAGAATGGCCACATGGGATGCGGGCCCGCCGCGTTCCGTAATAAACCCCGCCGTATTGAGCGGGTTAAAGGAAACCGCTTCGCCCGGAAGCAATTCTTCGGCCACAATAATACAGGGACCATCCGGCTGGGATGCGGCTTGGACGCGCCTCTTTTCCCCTTCCTCATATCCGCCGCGAAACACTTCCAGAATACGCCGGCGCACCTCGCCGATATCCGAAGCGCGATCCTTTAAATATTCATCATCCAGTTCCAGCAGGCGGGACTCAAAAACTTCCAGCACCTTCACCGTGGCCGACTCGGCGTTGATCAGCCGGTCCTCAATAAGTCGCTCCACCTCCTGGCGCAGTGACACGTCAAGGATAATCATCTGCTGGGCCAGAAAAATATTCGCATGGGCCCGGCTGATGCGCTTCTCCACCGTCGCGATTATGGCGTCCAGGTCTTTTGCGGCTTTGGCAAGGGTGCGTTCGAGACGCGCCTTCTCGACGGCAACCGCTGACGTGTCAATGGTGAAATGGGGCACATAGTCGCCGGAATCCCGGAAAACAAGCCGGGCGGGGCCGCAGGCGATGCCATCACTGATGGGCACACCCATGCAGCGCCGCTCCTTGCGCTCATATTTGTCTTTGCGTTTCCCAGTCACCCGAGTTTACGAGCCCTCTCCGTGTTGGTGCGGGTCCGGCATGCCACGCCGCCCGCAGTGAACCTGTAGTGTACCATAGTCCAAAACAGGCAGGGAAAGCGTAAATCGTACGCTGACCGCCCGAACCCGACAACCGGGTGTATCGCGCCACCCACCTTATCCCGACAAGCGCCATGCCGTCAACAGAGGCGCACTACTCAAGCACGGCACCGGTGTTGGCGCTGGTTACAAA
>Ga0116149_1000786_pt1 | contig 40553 bp, 33 predicted proteins | sample AD_UKC057_MetaG_FD_89787 | JGI IMG/M metagenome (GOLD analysis project Ga0116149, IMG submission 89787) | Active sludge microbial communities of municipal wastewater-treating anaerobic digesters from USA - AD_UKC057_MetaG | ecosystem: Engineered > Bioreactor > Anaerobic > Digestate | place: USA...
CGACGTAACTCCGTTGGAGTAGAAAAGAGAGAAGGAGAGATATCCCTTACCCAGGGTAGCGGGATACCGTAACCGCTGGGCTATGATATGGAATCCCGTTGGGATTCTGAATACATACGTCGGCATCTCAATACCATATCCTGAAGAGAAAGATGTGGGTAAAGACAAGAGTTGCACTTGGGAACGCCCATGGGCGCGAAATTCTATTTCGCGAAGGCCGGAATTGTCGCCCGAGCCGGCACATCCAGCATGGGGCGCGAAGTATAGCTTCGCCTGCAAGGACATTACGAAATGCAATTTCGTAACGAGACCTATCTCCCGATTTTGAGGCACTTTGGCGCACCTGGGAAGGCACGCTTCCGCCGCCGAATAGAAGGACGATGCCGCCCCAGGGAATGCGCTAACCGTGCCATTGCACCTGGGGCCCGGACCGGCATGCACCCTGTCGTCCTTGTGTTCAAGGGATACTGCGCAGGAAATTTTGATTTTCCAGGTTCATTAAATATACAGTGTAGGTGTTATTTTTAGATAAGTCCATAAATGTCTTGTATAATAATGTGAAATCGTGCCAACACCCTTTTCCCGGGGCTACACGAACCAGCGTACTGCTTTAATCACACGTACTAAGCTCCGTGTCATCGGGATTACAGAAATGGAGTTTTACCTTCATGAGTATAATCTACGGCTTGGTTCTTATAATTTTTGTCTCCGTCGGATTATCGCTACTGATGTCGTCAAAAGACCATTATGTGGCCGGATTTTTCAAGATGTTCGCCTCCACAGGGTTCATTCTTTTATGCGTTCAGGCCGGCGGTATTAACAGCGCCTATGGCCTTGTCATTCTGGCGGGGTTGATTTTATCGTGGTGGGGAGACCTGTTCCTGATTTCCAAGTCCGCCCCGATATTCATGATCGGCCTCGTTGCGTTTTTGCTGGCGCATGTCGCTTACTGCATCGCCTTTGTGCTGCATGGTATTGCGTTATCTCCGGCCTTATATGCGCTGGGCGTAATGTTGCTCATCGGGGCGCCTGTAGTATACTGGCTGTATCCTTACCTGGGCAAAATGCGTGTGCCCGTCCTGAGTTATATGGGCGTAATCACGTTGATGGTGGTGCTGGCGGCCGCCACCGCTTTTGTGACATCCCATTATGTAATTCTGGCGGGTGCGTTCCTGTTTTACGGTTCGGATATTTTTGTTGCCCGCGATCGTTTTGTGAGCGAGCACCGGTCGAATGCGAAGGTGGGATTGCCCATGTATTATCTCGGCCAGATTCTGCTCGCTTTTTCAGTCATTTACGGGAGTTAGGACCACGCTGCCGACCGACGGGCGCCATTGTTCCTTGCCCGGGGAGATCACCACATGGTAAGCACATCTTCCACCATGATGCCGTTGGGCTCACACGCGCCGGAATTTTCTTTGCCGGATACCCAGGGAAACACCATAGCCCTGTCCGACTTTAGCGGTGCGGAAGCGTTGCTGGTGATGTTCATCTGCAACCATTGCCCCTATGTGAAGCATGTCCGTGCCGAGATAGCGGCCATCGGCGATACGTATCAGGAAAAAGGGGTTGGCGTTGTGGCCATCATGTCGAACGATGCGGACAAGTACCCGGAGGATGCTCCCGAAAAAATGGCCCAAGAACTGCTGGACGCGGGGTATACGTTTCCCTACCTGTACGATGGGGATCAGACGGCGGCCAAGGCCTTCGGCGCCGCCTGCACCCCGGATTTTTTCGTGTTTGACCGGGAACTGCGGCTTGCCTACCGGGGCCGTCTGGACGGGTCACGCCCAGGCAACGGCCTGCCCGTCACCGGGGCCGATTTGCGTGCGGCGCTGGACGCGCTCCTTTCAGGTCGGCCCGTTCCGGAACCGCAACTCCCCAGTATGGGATGCAATATCAAGTGGAAGCCGGGAAACGAACCCGGCTACTTTGCTGTCTGAAAATGGTTATAGCCGGTATGGTGGCAGGGGAGACCGTCCACGGTTACCCGGGCGGGTCCTTCCGTTACGGCGCCGATCACGGTTACGGGCAGGTGAAACTGCAGTTTGAATTCCGCCAGCAGGGTCGCGACCTGTCGCGGCGGGACCGTGAAGGCGAGTTCATAATCTTCCCCGCCGCACAGGGCGGTCTGCAGCGCGGAAACGCCCGACTTTTCTGCATAGGCACACTGTTCGGGGGTAAAGGGCAGTTTCTCGGTTTCGATGTCAATGGACACGTTGCTGCGCACGGCGATATGGCCCAAATCCTGCACCAGACCATCGCTTAAATCAATCATGGCGTTTACCTCGCCATTTCCCAGGAACTTCCCTTCCATGAGCTTGGGCCGCGGGCGCAGGTGCGCATGAAGCAGCGCTTCCGGGGCGCTTCCGTCGCCCTGTTCCAACGCGTGCAGCCCGAGGGCGGCGCATCCCGGATATCCGGTCACCGCCACAACATCTCCGGGACGGGCCCCGGAACGGAGGACAGGGTTATCCAAGGCTTTTCCGATGACGGTGACCGAAATCATGATCCCTTCACAAGACGCGGTAGTATCACCGCCGATCAGCGCCACCCGTCCCTCTTCCGAACCGGCCTTGAGACCGGTATAGATTCGTTCCAGATACGTGACGTCAGTATCCCGCGCACAGGCGAGGGTGACGAGCATGTACCGGGCGATGCCGCCCATGGCCGCAATATCGCTCAATGCGGCCGCGGCTGCTTTGCGGCCGATGTCCTCGGGAGAAGCCCACGCCCGCCGAAAATGAATGTTTTCGATAAAGGCATCACAGGTGAACAGGTGTTGTTTCTTCCCCTCCTGCACCACGGCACAGTCGTCACCGATGCCGACTAGAACCGAACTGTTGCCGGAAACGTTTTTGGTCAGCAAATCAATCAAACCAAATTCACCAAGTTGGTCTAAGCGTGTCATGAACCGGTCCTTTCCACCTGCCGCCAGGCGTGGGGAAGCGCTTCAAGGATATCGCTCGCAATCAGCGCGCGCGGGGTCTTCTCCCGTGCGGCACGGTCACCGGCCAGTCCATGGACATAAACGCCCGCACAAGCCGCCTCAAACGGGGGCATGCCCTGGGCGAGTAAACCGCCAATGAGTCCTGCCAGCACGTCCCCGGTTCCGCCCGAGGCCATGCCCTGGTTGCCGGTGGGACAACGCCGGGCACGCCCGTCCGGGCTCGCAATAATGGTTCCATGCCCCTTCAGGACAACCGTCACTTGCCACAAGGCGGCGTAATAGGCGGCAATTTCCGAACGTTCCTGCTGTATAGCGGGAACGGCAATCCCTGTAAGCCGGCTCATTTCCCCGGGATGGGGCGTGAAAACGGCCTCCGCCCGCGAAAGGGTGGACGCGCGCGGCTCCAGTCTTTCCGGGTATGCGGCGAGGGCGTTCAGACCGTCCGCGTCCACGACCATTGGCAAGACACGCCCCTTGTAGAGCCGGCGAACAAGCCGCGCCGTGGCGGGGTGGGTGGACAGTCCGGGTCCGATCACCATGGCGGACTTCGTTGCCGCGAAGCTCTCGAGTTGTTCCAGGGCGCGATAAGCGAGACTATCCGCTTCGGTGGCGGGAAGGCCCAGGGTCATCGCTTCGACCAGGGCACCGGCAACAACCGGCTGTACCGTTTCCGGCACCGCAGCCGTGACAAGGCCGGCGCCGGAACGGTAGGCCGCGGTACAGACCAGTTTCACCGCGCCGGCAAACCCTCGGGAACCTGCCACGACCACCAGGTGGCCAAAGGTGCCTTTATGGGCCATCTCGGCGCGTTCCGGCAGAAACGCGGTTATTTCAGCACGGGACAAAACATCAATCATAGAGGATCCTCCATCGCCGATATTATGCCATGAAAATTCAGGGAACGCACAACCGCCCTTGCTCTTAGAGGGTGTACGGAAAGTCGAGATTGCTTCACGTTGTTCGCAATGACGGCTACATGGATACAATGTCATTGCGAGTGAAGCGCAGCAATCTCAATAAGTTGCAATAATTGCACAGGCTGTCAAAGGAACTTTCCGTACACGCTCTTAGACCGTGTACGAAACGTTGTCTGGACCGCCCGATAAGGTATTGCAGCCTGTTTCGGATGGTTTCGTTTCGCACCTAATGACAGAGTATACCTCTGTTCGTCATTGCGAAAGAAGTGAAGCAATCTATTTGGCGGCAAAACCGTTTCAACTCGGCTCGTCATGAAATTGTATTTCGCAACGAGCCCACAATTTGATAACGAGCCGTGAGACAACGTATAGGGGTAGGGAAGACCGGTTACCCGGTCTCCCCTACCCCTATACCCGTGGGTTGTGGTTGCTTGAGCCAAACGGGTCCTTCCCCGCAATTCGGGACGTCACTATGTCCCGTCTCATTACGGGGCACAAGGCAATCTGATTTGCGGCAAATCCGTTTCCGATGAGATTGCTTCACTACGTTCGCAATGACGGGGTGTAGATGGTTTCTGGTACCCAACCTGAAGATGACACTTTTCCTGGTAACAAACTGAATTCATCGTTTTTTGTCGACATAGTGCCTGTGGACGCGGTGCTCTTATCACTCAACGGATAAAAGGGCGTCTCTTCGCCTGTTTATTGTGGTCAAACAAACCTGCAATGCATTTTCTATTATGCTGATAAATAAAAGATTATCTTGAAATCTACTTGTTTTTATGTTACGCTTGTAATGGTGCAAAAGTTTTGTAAATGGGACGCTGTAGAGTGAAATTCATCACTGTCACACCAGACAAGGCAAAGCGTCAGTCATGGGCATGCAGGATGGATTAACGCAGCACGGTTGGTTTAAACAAATAAAGGATGGATGCGCATGCGGAATTCCAACATAATCAAGGCTTTGATGCTTGCGGCGCTCTTTACCGGTGCCACCTTGACCTCCGGAGTTGCTCTGGGCGCTGCTTGTCCGTTATCCGAAGACGAAATCTATACCACCCTGACCGACCTTATTTTTGCGGTGCTCGATTTCGATGATAACGGCTACGTTACCGTCGAAGAGGTGGCGCGGATTTCGCAGGAACTGGCCGACGGTGAAGTGGGGGACTACATTTCAAAGTGGCCCAACGGCATCAGCCGCTGGTGGGTGCATCGGGCACTTGAAACCTTCCGTGTCCTCTCTTATGTGGATACCAATGATGACGGATTGATTCAGCACGCCGAAGTGTCCGAATATCTTCCTTTGGCGGCATTCATGTATCTCGATTTGAATGATAACATGGTTATTGACTGCGAAGACTGGGCGCTACTTACCGCCCCGTACACAACGGCGGAAGGGGAGGAAGCGTGCGGCTCCGTGGACCTGCTGTTTCTCGTGGCCAAAGGTATTGTAATTTATGTAGATACTGATGCGGACGGCGTTGTAGGCGAAGAAGAAATAACGGCCCTGACGGAAGAATACGCCCCCAGTGTTCTGGTGTTGCTCGATACTAACAATGACGCTTTGATTACCGCGCAGGAACTTACGGACTTCCTGGCCACGCTGCCCCTCAACGTTATCAGTTTGTTGGACCAGAACGGAGACGGGGTTATTCGGAAACTCGAAGTCATCCTTTTTGTCCCCAATGACCTCTTCGAGGCTTTGGACCCAAACGGTGATAACGCGCTGGATTGCGAGGATGCGCTTTATTTCCAGGGAGAAGGGGAAGAACCGCAGGAAGGGGAGGAACCGGTCGAAGGCGAAGAACCGCCAATAGAAGGCGAGACCCCAACAGAAGGCGAGACCCCAACAGAAGGCGAGGCCCCAACAGAAGGCGAAGAACCGCCAGTAGAAGGGGAGCCTCCGGTCGAAGGCGAAGAGCCGCCGACAGAAGGCGAAGAACCACCAGTAGAAGGGGAACCTCCGGTCGAAGGCGAAGAGCCGCCGGCAGAAGGCGAAGAACCGCCGGCAGAAGGAGAGCCTCCGGTCGAAGGCGAAGAGCCGCCGGCAGAAGGCGAAGAACCGCCGGCAGAAGGAGAGCCTCCGGTCGAAGGCGAAGAGCCACCAGTAGAAGGGGAACCTCCGGTCGAAGGCGAAGAACCCATCGAGGGAGAAGAACCGCCGCTGGAAGGTGAACCTGTCGAACCACCTTGCACCTTGCCGGTAGTAACCGTGGAAGACGCTCTGGATATCATTATTCCCTACATGGATACCGATACGGATGGGGGCATTTCCCCGGATGAGATTCTTTATGTATATCCTTCCTTTCCGTCATCCTGGTTCGATATGGTGGACAGCGATTCTGATGGCCTGCTCACACGAGACGAGATTCTATCCATCGCCGGGATTCTGATCGTCGGTGATGATATCGTGCCCTCGATAGACGATAACGGCGATCGGCTGATTCAATTCGTAGAGATTTCCGACTATATGTACCGCCGCGAATTTGATTACCTGGATGTCAACGCGAACGGGGTATTGGATTGTGAGGACCTGGCCTCCCTGTTGCCCCCCGCCGAAGGCGAGCTGCCCGAAGAGGGCGAGTATCCGATGGAAGGTGAATTCCCGCCCTTTGAAGGAGAGTGTGAAGAATTCTCGATCCCCCTGTCGCCGCTTTCCGGCCGCTTCGGGTACTACATGGAAGGTCCCCACGCCTACAAGGGAGAAATAGTTAAACATGAGTTGACAGACCCGTCCTGGCAGTTTTCTGGCATGTTCCAGTTCAACACCTCCGGTTTCTCTGTTGCTGAACCTGTCATATCCATTGCCGAATCGTATCCCGAGCAGGTTTCCATCACCCTTTATGTGAATCGTCCAGCGCCGGACGCCGTCGTATTCCCCGTAGTGACCCAAGCCTACGTAACAGGCTCCATTCCCGCCTCCAACGAGGCTATTTTTACAGTGCGCATGATTGTATGTACTTCCCTGTTTTCTGGAGAAGGGGAAGCCCCCCCGGAGGAAGGCGAACCGCCAGCGGAAGGAGAACCCCCGGTGGAAGGTGAACCGACAATGGAGGGAGAATTCCCTGCGGAAGGGGAACCTCCTATAGAGGATGAAGGCGAAGGTGAAAGTTCCGGTCATCTCTGGGATTGGCCGCCATACCTGGGTGAACGGTGCCTGTCGCGTCACCTGGTGGTTGCGCTGCGCCGCATGTTTATTCTGCTGGACACGAATGAAGATGGCGCTGTGTCCTATGATGAAATCAAGGCATACGTTATGTTGCCGACTCAGGTGTTCGAATTGCTGGATACTGATGGCAATGGCGGGGTAGGTTGGGATGAGATTACGGCATGGCGCGATTCTTTCCCTGAACCCGACCCGGACACCCTTGTCCAGATAATACGCGATGTCACGTCCTTAAACGGGAACCGCTTCTTCAGCGCGGGCGAATCATTTACCGTGCGCGTTCGACTCATAAAACAGGGGGCGCAGTTGCTGAAACAACTCAGCCTGACGGAAGTGTTTCCCGGGGATTGGGCCGTCGTGCCGTCGGACAAGGCTGACGCGCAGGTTTCAATGAAGCAAATTGAAAATTCGCAGGCCCTACATTACGAGTGGGCGAACCCGGTCAATTTCCCGATTGAAATCACCTACGAGGTAACGCCATCCGTAAATGCGACCGGTATTCATACCATCCTGGGGCAAACCGGCTACCTGAATGATGCCAATGAACAGCGGGGGGAGGGGATTATTCCAACCGTGCTGGCGGCGTTGCTGCCGGAGGAATACACCCACAGTGCCGATACGGACCAGGATTGGCGCATCACCCTTGGGGAATTGCTTCGTGTAATACAACTCTATAACGGGCAGGGGTACCACTGGAACGAGAGCATTGAAGGCGGTTATGCGCCCGGACCGGGAGCGCAACCGGAAGGCTGGAATCACCTGGCCGACTACGATAACGACTGGAGTATTGAACTTCCCGAACTACTCCGGATCATCCAACTTTACAATAGTGAATCCCGCTACTACTACGTATCCGACCGTTCCGAAGACGGCTATATGGTTGCTCCTTTTTAGAGATGGAATAGACTGACGGCGAGGCGCCATGCGAACATGGCGCCTTGTCTCATTGGTAGGGCAGGGGGTCCGGCAGGCCGGCCTGTTTAAAGGCGTTCAGCCGCTCCACGCAGGTGGGACACCGGCCGCAAGCCAGCATTTCGCCCCGGTAACAACTCCAGGTCATGCTGAAATCCACACCCAGCGCCAGGCCGAGTTTAACGTTATCCGCCTTGGAATTACGAAGCAAAGGCGCTTCAACCGTTACTGCACGGCGCCGGTTCAGTGAAAGTAGCGCGTTTATGCGTTCCAAAAAGACGGGCGTGCAATCCCAGTATCCGTATTCGTCCTGGGCCTGGGCGCCGTAAAACACCCGGGCGGCGCCGATGGATTCCGCATAGGCGGCGGCGATAGACAAAAAAAGCATGTTGCGGTGGGGAACATAGGTGGGCGGCTGGTCGCGCAACGCCTGCGGAATATCGTCCAGGTCGGGAACGGGCCCGCCAGTCTCCATCAGCGTGGAACCCTCCTGGAGCAGTTCGCCCAGAAAGGGCATGGAAACGCACTTAACATTTTGAACTCCGGCCGTGTCGCACTGGCGCTGCGCACACTCCAGTTCCCGCTGATGCCGCTGCCCGTAACGAAAAGCCAGGGCATGAAGGGCATAGTCCTGCCGAGGTAGGGAGAAAAGAAGGACGGTGGAGTCTATTCCTCCGCTGACCAGAACAACCGCTTTCTGCATGGCGTGCATTCCTTCGTCTGTAGCCGACTCGAACAAAAACGGCCCGGCCTTCCGAGCATGAAGTCCGGACCGTGTTTTAACGCGGTATTGATGCTAATGCGACAGCGCCTGGTATTTTTTGATGTCGCCCGGTTTGATGGCGCGGAGTTCATCTATATTATCCACGATCTTTTTGACAGCGGCGCTTATCAACTCAATTTCTTTGCCGCTGTTCAGCAGAATCTGGTGATGAGCGACGACACCACAGTTTTCATGGGCGTCAGTTCCCACGGACGTCCGGAACCGCGCGGGATTTATCGCCTTCCGGTAAGCGCTGTTCAGATGATGGCGCACTTTGGTCAGGGGTTTGTACAGCCCGCAGTTGTTCAAAGGCTCATAGGGCGGCTCAAACACTTCCGTCAGGTTCAATTCCGCGTTCAGCGCGAGGCAAAACTGGCGGTTATTGACTCCCAGCGCCTTCGTGTCCAGCCTGAACGCGTAGTTGAAATAGCTCTGCTGCGTGATCTCAGGGCGGCGCCGCATGGGCAGGATACCCGGAATCTCGCCGAGCAGGGCGCTTAGTCTGATGGCGTTGGCATCACGAAGTTTGACCTGCGCGTCCAGGCGTTTCAAGCCGCCCAGCAACAGTGCGGCTTGCCATTCCGTCAAGCGGTAATTACCCGACTGGAGCGTGGTAGCGGCCATATCGGCGGGTTTCTTCAGCCCGAAAACAGGAGGATCGGCGGCATAGGGCCGGCCGCAGTTGCGCAGGCTGTACAACCGGTAAAACAGGTCCTTTGTTTTGCACATATTGAATCCGCCTTCTCCGGAAGAAAGCACCTTGGACTCCTGAAAACTCCACGAGCTGACATCGCCGAGGGAGCCCACCCCCTTGCCTTTCCAGAAAGAACCATGCTGATGAGCACAGTCCTCGACCAAAAACAGATTATGTTTCCGGCAAATTTTCTGCAGGCGGTCCATGTCGGTCATGCAGCCGTACAGGTGCACCACAATGACCGCCCGGGTTTTCGGCGTGATGGCCGCTTCCACCGCGTCCAGGTCAAGGTTCCAGGTATCGGGTTCAATATCGGTCAGAACGGGAATCGCGTTAACATCCACGCACGCGGCCGCGGTCGCCTGCCATGTCATGCACGGCACGATAACCTCGTCATAGGCGCCAATGCCCAGGGCCTCCAGGGCCAGTTGTATGCCCACGGTGCCGTTGGCGCAGCAGAGCCCGTATTTAGCGCCCTGGTAGGCCGTGAATTTTTCCGCGAACTCCCATTCCGTGGGGCCGTCATACGACCATCGGTTTGCACGGGTTACTTTTGCGATGCGTTCGACATCGGCGGCATCGCTGATGGGCCATTTGGACCACTTGGCGTTTTTTCCAACCAGCGCTTTACCTCCACACAGGGCAAGTTTGGCCATGAAGACTCTCCTTGGTTTTTCGTGCGGCCAGATTTCCGGATATCAGGGAAATCAAAATGGAGTTCACGGATTCAGCGCCCGAAAAATGCGCGGATGCCGCACGCGACTTATTAATGAACGTTGGGGCGCTTCAGGATGACGGCTTGTTGCATCCGGCGTTTAGTATACCGTTTATCGAAGAAGTGGTGCAAAATCAGGGTTCCTGGCGGGCATCCGGTTCACCGGATACGCCCCGAAGCGCACGGACCATCGGTACTGCACGTGCTGCGAAGTCACGTTCGGTTGGAAAGCTAATCCGGCTGGCGGCCACATCGGGTAAAAGCCATTTCGGCTCAAAAAGGGCCTCTTCTTCATTTACGGGCAGGGTGTTTTGACGCTTGTCGTCCGTGAGCCGCATCAGAAAGTAGCGTTCGTCCCGTTCATATTGAATGCCGTCACGGGAAAAACTGCTGTGGGCGAGGCCGAGATCAGCCACGATTTCCACGTCCCAGTACCCGGATTCTTCGCCCACCTCCCGCAGCGCCGCTTGTTCCGCGGTTTCACCGGGGTCGATATGGCCTTTCGGCAAACGCAGTTCATGAACAGGCCCGCCGTCCCGCATGACGGTCCGTGAAAGCGCCAGTATCTCGCCTCTGGCGTTTATCACCACACCGCCCGCCGTCGTGTAAGAAAGAGTTTTACTCATGCATAGCGCCTTCGCCCGGTTTCACTGAAAAAGAAAACGGAACGCGCGCGAATCCGGAATCACATCAACGACTACCTTCCCGCCTTTTTCGAGGTTGCCGAATAAGATTTCATCGGCGAGCGGTGTTTCTATTTCCTGGGCAATCACGCGGGCGAGAGGCCGCGCGCCGAACTTGGGATCAAATCCCAGCTCGACAAGGCGGCCTCTGGCCGGTTCCGTAAGAGTCATGCTTACATTGCGCTCGCCAAGCTGCCCGTTCAATTGACGGATAAACTTGTCCACAATTTTGTACATCACTTCCGTCGGCAGCGGGTTGAAAGTAATAATGGCGTCAAGGCGGTTGCGGAATTCCGGGGAAAGGGCTTTCTCAATCGCCTTCATGCTTTTTCGCTGACTGTCATCTTGCGATGTGGTGAAACCAATGCTCGATGCCGCCATTTCACGCGCTCCCGCGTTGGAGGTCATTACCAATACCACATTGCGGAAGTCCGCCTTGCGCCCCATGTTATCGGTCAGACAGGCGTTGTCCATCACCTGCAGCAGGATATTGAACATGTCCGGGTGGGCCTTTTCGATTTCGTCAAGCAGGAGGACGGTATAGGGGTTTCGGCGTATATCGTCCACCAGCAATCCCCCCTGGTCGTATCCGACATAACCGGGCGGCGCGCCAATCAACCGGGATACGGCATGTTTTTCCATGTATTCGCTCATGTCATAGCGGGAGAAATGGTTGCCCAGGACCAACGCGAGCTGGCGCGCCACTTCCGTTTTTCCGACGCCTGTGGGACCCGTAAACAAAAAGGACCCTACCGGTTTCCGCGGCACGCCGAGACCGGCCCTTGACCGTTTAATGGCCCGGGTTAAGAGATCAATGGCCTGCTCCTGGCCATATATACTCTCCTGTAACTCGTCTGCCAGGCGCGCGAGGCGTTCCTTGTCCGAACTGCTGATACTTCGCGCTGGAATTCCCGCGAATTCAGCAACCACCGTTTCAATGTCCGAAGACCGTACCGTCTTTCGACCGGGAACGCCCTCGATACGGACGCCCGCGGCAGCCTCGTCTATGAGGTCTATCGCCTTGTCCGGCAGAAACCGGTCATTGATATGCCGTGCCGACAGTTCAGCGGCAGCGTGCAGCGCCCCGTCCGTAAAATGGATGCGATGGTGTTCTTCATAGCGGGCCCGGAGCCCCTTCAATATCTTGTAGGTTTCTTCCACCGTCGGTTCCTTCAGGTCTATCTTCTGAAACCGGCGTGACAGGCCGTGGTCTTTTTCAAAATGGTTTTTATAGTCTTCATACGTGGTGGAGCCGATACAGCGCAGCTGTCCTGACGCCAATGCGGGCTTGAGTATGGTGGAGGCATCTATACTGGACTCGGATGTGGAACCGGCGCCCACCAACATATGGATTTCATCGATAAAGAGGATGACATTGCCCCGCTGCAGCACTTCGTTGATAACAGCCTTGATGCGTTGTTCGAAATCACCCCGGAATTTGGCCCCTGCAAGCATTCCGGACACGTCCAATGAGAAGACTTCCGCCCGACGCAAGAACCCGGGGATACGCTGCCGGGCTTCGCCCCGGGACGCGGCATATAAAAGCGCCGCAAGACCTTCCGCCATGGCGGTCTTGCCTGTGCCGGCCTCCCCGACGAAAACCGGATTGTTTTTCTTCCGCCGGCAGAGGACCCGGATAGTGCGGCGCAGTTCATTTTCACGACCGATAAGCGGGTCGATGGTTCCTTCGGCCGCGCGGCGCGTAAGGGATATGGCAAAGGTCTCGAGAGCGCTTTTTGCCGGGCGCTTCCCGCCTTTTTCAGACGATTCATCCTCCAGGTCGTCCTCCACATCGCCGAAGGGCTCATCATCATCATCGTCCAGACAATCCTCGTCGTCGATGGAATCATCATCCGAGGCGGACGAAGAGGAGCCCCGCGCCATGGGAAAGCCCTGGGGCGTGGCGGATTTGGACAACCCGTGAGATATGTAACGCAACACGTCAACGCGCGAAACGCCCTGGCGAAGTAAAAAGTAGGCGGCATGGGAATCTTCCGATTCCAGAATGGCTGCGAGCATATCGCCGGTGTCCACCAACTGCTTACCAGACGCCTCCGTATGCATGAAAGCGCTTCGCAGCATACGTTCCAGCCCGGGCGTTTTCTGCAACGGCACGGTAGCCCCTTCAGGATAACTTTCCAACTCCTGCTGGAAGAAAAGGTCCAGCTGCTCCTGCAAGCCACCAATATCGCCGCCACACGCGTTGATAATTTCCGCTCCGGATAACTCCTTGGTAAGGGCATACAGAACATGTTCCACGCAGAGATAGGTATTACGCCGCCGTTGGGCTTCATCAACGGCATGCTCAAATACCACCTCGGCTTCCGGGGTCATCATAATTGTATTCTTCTCCGTCCCGAACGTAACATCAGAGGAAACAGGCTTCCGCCTACTCTACTTCCATTATACAATGTAACGGGTATCCATGGGCGCCGGCAATTTCATGAACAAGCGCGCACTTGGCCTCTGCGATTTCTTGAACATAAATGCCTGCGATTCCTGCGCCCTGACGATGCACTTTCAGCATAATTCCTACTGCCTCGGCGCGACGCTTTAAAAATATCTTTTCCAGTATATAAACTACAAAATCCATCGTCGTGTAATCATCATTGAGCAGAATGACTTTATAGCGTTTGGGTTCCTCCACCTGCGAAGTTGTCTGAACTACATTCTTTGTTTTTGGGGTGGAGGTCCGTGTCACAATGCCTATTCCTGAACTTCGGCGTTTGCTTCGCCACACCCGTATAATATCATAACTGCGACGATAAACCAGAGCACAAGGTTGACGGGTACCTGTTCCGGGCCTATGTTTTGGGGAATCCAGAACTCAGCGGCTATAGCCACAGATGAAGTAACAAGTTTCATTTACGCAGGCACAACAGTGGGTTTCTGTATTACCTGAAGATGCCTTGTATTGGGTACCCTGTGGGTTGGTGTTCAGTCAAACAATGTTTTCGGTGTTCAAGAAAAAACAACGTATTCCCTCGATAAATCCCCTTGGCAAATAGTATCGCAAATACGATTACGATTCCCTAAGTTTATTTGGTCGTCATGGCGAGCGCCTCCCCCCGGCATGTAGGTGTTATTTGAAAGGTGAAACACTTTTGCGGGCCGGGTGGAGCGGGCATAAGAGATTGTACTGAAACCGTAAACCGGCCAAATGAATGCAGATAGAGCGTTGATTGAAAGCTATCTAAACGAAACCCGCCTTTTGACGCAACAAAACATGGAGGTGAGTTACGCTCTGCACGTGTGAACACTCCGGCACCTTTTCCTGTATTCAGTTCAGAGAAGACTTGCCGGTAGTTGATAATGTTCCGCTTCACCCTGCCTACAATAATTAACGTGTTTACATGAAAAAGGTTGCGAATTGCTATTCCTCTCGTTCCCAAATTTCATTTGGGAACGCAATCTCTCTTGAAATTCTATTTCCCTTTTCACATCGTTTAAGCCGATGCATTCCGGCGCTCGACCATGGTTGCAAAGTAGAACTTCGCGACACGCAATCGTATTCCTTTCGTATTCCAAAATCATGACCACGTTTCTTCTAAAACAAACCCCGCCACGTCGGGGTGATTTGCTCGCAATGACTGTGAATAATAGTCATCTGATACGCAATCGTATTCCTCTCATACTCGAAAATCATGACCATGTTTCTTTAAAAATAAATGCCGACGTGTCGGGGGTGGTTCGCTCGCAATGACAATTTGCCATACTAGTTCAAATCAGGGATACATCATAGTATTTTCAAATACAGGAACTTTGAAAAATAATCCCTGCGGCATGTTTTATTCAACAGCGTATTTGTAATAGACTTTGTGGCATTGTTGGGAGTCAACAACCACCGGCAGAGCCGGCGGTATGAGGAAAGCTCCTAAAAGGAGCCTCATGAAAACAACTATCGATTCCGTCTTAAAGACTTGTTGTCCATCTTGTCACGACCAAGCCTACGTCATTCCGGTTTTTTCGCACGCGTGGATGCGTTTCAAAGGAAGTACCGTATAGGCGCGAAAAAACCGGCATGACAGTACAGGCAAGGATGTTGTAAACAGCAAAAAGAGCCGACATGTTCATAAGCAAAGAGAAACGATGGAACGGCAAAACCTGACGAATTCTCACCGGCAAAGCCGGTGGATTAACATTGATTTAAATAAGGTACGCTTGCGCGGATGCTAACGGAAAAACTTAATTTCAATCTGCCGGAATCTCAAATCGCACAATATCCATGCGAGCAGCGTGACCAGTCCAGACTTATGGTGGTGGACCGGGTCTCCGGAGCCATACATCAGGACATTTACCACAACTTGCCGCATTACCTTAAGCGTGGCGACTGTTTGGTTTTGAATGATACCCGCGTTATCCGAGCACGTCTTCATGGGCGAAAGGCGAGCGGGGGCGCGGTTGAAGTCTTTTTACTAAGTGAGATGGAACCGGGATGCTGGTCTGCCCTGGTGCGCCCGTCCGCCAAAGTCAAACCGGGAACCCGGGTCTTCTTTTCCAGCGGGGTGAATGCCTGGGTGGGGGAGGTACTGGATGAAGGAAAGCGAAAGGTCTGCTTTAATCATGTTGATATAGTGGAGCACCTGGAGCAAACCGGCGATATACCCCTTCCTCCATATATTAAAAGAAATACCCCTTCAGAAAAAGATGCCGAACGTTACCAGACGCTCTATGCACGGTATCCAGGCGCTGTAGCCGCGCCGACAGCAGGGTTGCATGTGAGCGCTTCTTTGCTCGATAACCTTGAAGATGCCGGCATTCAAATCGCTTATTTGACGCTTCATGTGGGCTACGGCACGTTCAAGCCCGTCACAACGGTCAATCTTGAAGACCATGTTGTGGATGCCGAGGAATTTGTGTTGCCGGAATCGACCGCGGATATCTTGAACAAAACGAGGTCGGCCGGCGGCAGGATTGTCGCCGTAGGCACCACCTGTGCGCGCGTGCTGGAAACCCGGTGCTCCACCGGCGGTTTTCAGGCCGGTGCCGGATCAACCTCCCTGTATCTTTATCCTCCCCACACCTTCGCCGGTGTGGACCTGCTCCAGACCAATTTCCATCTGCCCCGTTCCAGCCTGCTGGCGCTGGTTTGCGCCTTTGGAGGCTATGAACTGGTCATGCAGGCCTATGAACGCGCTATTTCGGAGAAATTTCGTTTCTATTCCTACGGGGATGTGATGCTGATACGGTGACCGGCCGCACCCTGTAAAGACGGCCTGGAGCCGGTAATGGATGCGGACGCTTTCGATACGGTCTTTTTGCTCAAGATAATAAGGCAAGTATAATTATAGGAGTGGAAAGCGAATTTTCTTACGGCATACGCCCTGACAGGAGTGAATGATTAACGTTATGAAAGTTCCCATGCTGGATTTGTGCGCTCAATATGCGACCATAAAAAGCGAAATCGACGCCGCTGTGGCTCAAGTTTTGTCCGCGCAACAATTTCGCGGAGGCCCTTTGCTCGAAACTTTTGAGGCAGCATTGGCGTCATTTGCCGGGGTCCGGCATGCCCTCGGTGTCTCCTCGGGCACAGACGCACTTTTCCTGGCCTTAAAAGCGCTGCCGCTGACACCGGGAGATGAGATCATTACATCTCCATTCACCTTTTTCGCGACAGCGAGCGCCATTGTGCATGCCGGCTGCATTCCAGCATTTGCCGACATCGAGCCGGATACGCTGAACCTCGATGCTGCTGCGGCAGAGGCACGCATCACCCCGCGTACGCGTGCTATTCTTCCGGTTCATATCTTTGGTCAATGTGCCCGCATGGATGCGCTTATTGAAGTGGCGAAACGGCATAGCCTGTTGCTGATTGAAGACGCCGCCCAGGCACTGGGGGCAACATACCAGGGCCGGTCCGTGGGCGCATGGAGCGATGCGGCAACGCTGAGTTTCTATCCTACCAAGAATTTGGGCGCGGCGGGGGAAGGCGGTGCGATTTTAACCAATAACGATGAGATTGCGGAACGCATTCGATTGCTGAGAAGTCATGGTTCCGATGCGCCCTATCATCATTCGGTTTTGGGGTTCAACAGTCATCTACACACCTTGCAGGCCGCGATACTGCATGTTAAACTCAGACACTTGCCCGAATGGAACGAAGCCCGGCGGGAACGGGCACACTACTATGACCTCCGCCTCGGCCAAGTGCCGGGCATAAAACTGCCCGTAGAATCGGAAGGCGCCTATCATGTTTATCATCAGTATGTCATCCGGGTGCCGCAACGCGATACGCTGCGCAGAAAGCTCGGTGAACGGGGCATCGGTTGCGGGGTATTTTATCCGGCGCCGCTCTACAAGCAACCCTGCCTGTCAGCGTTTGTCCGTGCTGAGCACCGGTGCGTTACGGCGGAACAGGCTTGCGAAGAAGTGCTCGCTTTACCGATGTATCCCGAATTGACTCCCGATCAACAGGACGCCGTCGTGGATGTCCTTGAGGAACATGTATCCCTGTTACCGCATCTGCAAAATGATGAAGAGGCACGGTGTGCATGCCCCCCCCTCAAAGAAAAGCCTTCTGCGCCGGGACATCCTCGGGGAGTTTAACAAGGCTTCATTAAATTTTCCGAATCAACTTCTGGGCAGTCCCTCTTTCTGCATCCGGTCAAGGCGCTTGTATATTTCCGACGCCGTTTTGGTGTCGCCGCCCTCCTGAAACAACGTCGCGGCAAGCGCCGCTCGGCCCGAAGCGAGAAAACGCTTTCCGGTTAGAATACACAATTCATTACGCTGTTCAAGGGTTAAATTACCTGTGAATTCGTTTTTTTGCAACCATCGGTAACATAGATCCGCCGCCCCTTCCTGAGCCTTGGGTGCATCCTGGGAAGTCAAAAAATATTCCCGAAAAAGTTCGGCGGCCTTAACGCTTAAGCCAGCCTCGGCGCAGGCGGATGCGGCCCCGGGAAGATCGCCACCTTTGAGCAGGGCCTCCGCCGCTTGTTTATGCTTTTCAATACTGGCGAAAAAACGGGCTGCTGTCTGATATTCGCCCAGCCGATATAACATCCTTGCGGCCTTGAGCGTTTTTCCCGCTTTGGCCAATTCCTCTGCCGCGCGCTGATACTGGCCGTCCTTCATGAACCACCGGGCGGATTCCGCCGGCTGGTTAAGACGGGCATACAATTCTCCCATACGGCCGTATCGTTTTTCTTTCTTGAGCTGTGCGAGCGTATGAAGAGGATGCTGCGCCATATCCAGTTCTTCCACGAAAGAAGTGTCGCGGGCGGTATAAGGCTCACGCACATCGTGTCCCAGCATTTCTTTGTTCATCTTACGCGCGAGGACCACGCTGCGAATACCGGCATGGACCAGACGCACCAGGTACAGGATGACAAAAAACACCATCAGGGTAATCGTAATTTTAAACGCCGGTTCTGTTCCCCAATGAATATTATCCTCCCCCAGAAATGCCTTGAAAAGTCCATAGGGCAAATCCAACAGACTTACATAGTACTGGTGAAACAGATTTTTTAGTATTTGCAAAAGAGTTTCCTTGTCACAAGTTCCATGTCCGTCTGAAATCCTGCGGACCCTGCGGGCCGCAACTACTGTATTTTGCCAGATTCATTCTTAATGAAAAAAGTTTTCACCGATATTGGAAAAATGCTGGTGAACATGGCATACTTTCTTGTGGTTAAAGGAATGCCTTGAAACTGGACCCAAAACGACCAATACAAGGAATGGATTTTTCCTCATGAAAGAATTCCCTGCGCTCTCTGTAACGTTATGCTGCATGACCTTGTTTTTATGGACCATTACAACAGTCAGGAATACAGGCGCTGAAACTGGGGTAAATTGGCACGAGGATGCTTTTTTCGGGCTCCATTATGACCTGCACCCCAATGCCGGAGATACGGAACTGGGCCGCGAGACGACTTATGAACACATCTGGGAGATGCTTGAAAAAGTGCAGCCGGATTTTGTCCAGTACGACTGTAAAGGCCATCCCGGTTACACCGGCTATCCGACCAAGGTGGGGTCTCCGTCCCCGGGCATTGTGAATGATGCCTTGAAAGTCTGGCGGGAGGTAACCCGGGATATGGGCATTCCCTTGTCCATTCATTATTCCGGGGTCTGGGACACCCGGGCGATCGAACTGCACCCGGAATGGGCCCGTATCAATGGGGACGGCACCCCTGACCCGAATTATACCAGCCGTCTCAGCGCCTATGATGAGCAACTGCTCATACCCCAGTTATTGGAGGTTGTCCGTGAATATGATATCGACGGCATGTGGATAGACGGGGAGAACTGGGCCAGCCGGCCCGATTGGAGCGATGCCTGTAAAGCACTGTTCAAAGAACGGACCGGCATCGACACCATCCCCATGGGAAAGGGCGATCCGCACTGGGACACATGGCTGGCTTTCCACCGCAGCCTGTTCGTGGAACATGTAGCCCGGTATACCGAAGCCGTACATGCGCTCAAGCCCGCCTGCATGGTCACCAGCAACTGGATGTACAGCGTGCGCCAACCGGAGGAACCGGAGGCGCCCATCGACTGGCTGAGCGGTGACTTCGACCCCTCTTTCGGTTCGGAACGCGCCATGGCGGAAGCCCGGTTTATTGCAAGCCGCGGAAAACCCTGGGACTTGATGGCATGGAGTTTTCTCCAGACCGGCAACCAGGGGTGGACGACCAAGACCGTGGTTCATCTGTGCCAGGAGTTGTCTACCGTTATGGCCCAAGGAGGCGCCGTCTTTATTTATGATAATCCGCAACGCAGCGGCCGCTTGACCGAATGGCACCAGGATATCCTTGCGGAAACAGCCCGTTTCTGCCGGGCCCGGCAGCCCTATTGCCACAAGACACAGACCACGCCTCAAGTGGCCGTGTTACACAGTGAATCTTCTTATTATCGCTACAATGATCCCTTGTACAATTTTGGAACCGCGAATCATGCCATGGAAGGGGCCATGTTCGCCTTGCTTGAAAACGGGTACAGTGTAGACATTCTGAACGAAGCCACCCTTTCGAAGAATTTGGGGGCATACAAGTTAGTTGTCGTTCCGGAAGCGGAGCATGTACCTGATGCCCTGAAAAACGCCTTTGCCGAATATGTCAAGCAGGGAGGGCGTTTATTGGTGACCGGCACACATGTGGCGGAACAGTATGGAGAACTTGTGGGTGTGACGAAGGCGGAAGCTTCTCCTCGGGGCGGATGGGTTCCCGCCGGCAACGGTGCGGTAAAAGTCGCCGGAGATTACCAACCGGTAACCCTTGTCTCCGCAGCAGAACTGGCTGCACTTTTGCTGCAACAGGACCCGGAACTTAATCGAAGTGATCAGTCCGTATCTACCATGAATCATTATGGAGAAGGCATCGTTGCCGCCATTCACGGCCCCATATTCCGCAACTATTACCAGTGCCAATACCCCGCTATGCGCCGCTTCATCGGAGATACGGTCGCAGCGCTGAACCCAGTCGGCCTGATTCAGGTCCATGGGCCCTGGTTCATTGAAATGGCGGCGCGAAACAAGGAAGGCAACCTGCATCTTCAATTTGTTAATCGAAGCGTCTCCGGGTATTTGTCGCCCCGGCGTCACATGGTGGAACATGTGCCCGATTCCGGTCCTTTTACAGTCGCCATCCCTCTGCCGAAGCCTCCCGTCCGCTGCTTCATGGCACCGGATTCCTCCGGGCTGGAATGGACCTGGAACGATGGAGTGCTGACTGCCTTCATTGGCGGAATACATATTTATAACATATTGATTATTGAAATATAGGCACAATGGCGCATCATAGGAGGGAAGGCTTTGCGTCATTTCTCCCCCCGTGCAACATTCCTTTTAGTGTGGCAAAACAACGTGTTATTGTTTCAGGCAATTTCTGTGATACCATTGACATAAATGGCATCAGTTGATAGGACAGTGCTTTCCGTAAGGGTCTGATTAGCGGGGAAGTATATTTGGTGCTTTTTTAAGGAAGTTTTTGGGAAGTTCGTGCCGTTTCCCTTTACGTCATTGATTTTGCTCTTGTTGTAACGGAATAATACCTGTTCCTCGTCATACTGCATTAAAAGACTTCTTTTGATTTTCGCTTGTACTTATGCTAAATTAGTAAGTTCGGGTTGATATGCAGTTCGATTCTCAAAGGAGACAGTTTCTACCATGGCGCTAAGTAAAAAGCAACTAAAGACACTAGAGACATTGGAACACCGCGTGGAGCTTTGCCGGGAGTTCATGAATGACTGGTTGTTATTTAACCAGATATTGACGACCTATCCCAATCCGGGAGTCAATAAGGCCCAGTTGGAAAACCAGTTTCTTAAAATAAAAAGCAAACTTGCACGACAACACCGGGTTTTGCAGCAGACACTTCTCGATGATTACGGTCTTGATGGAAACACCATGAACATCGTTTCGGGTGCCACGAGCCTTGAGGCAACCTATTCACAATCGGAAGTCGCACTCAAGAAATTGCAGACCGAATGGCACCGCGCATTTATTTCGATTAACGAAACACTGGGCATCCTGGAAGACAAGAAACTTCGCGCGGAAAAAGGCGACAAAGTATTTGTAGCTTCAGGCGATCTGGCCGGAGGCGGTGCTGCGGTCGGCGGTGGCATGGATCCAGCAACGTTGAAAACTCTCTTGATCATCGGCGCTGTCATCGCCGTGTTGGCCGTGGTATTTATTCTGGATATTGGCGGCCTTGGCTCCATGTATAAAGGGATGCTCGGCATGCAATAGGAAACCGCGCAGTAAAACGCGGATTGGTAGTCGTAAATACTGTGGATAGGATGAGTAAGCGTGACCAGAAAAGACTTGGTGATACGGCTTGCGGATCGAATGCAGATGGAGCCGGATGAGGTCAGGGCCTGTTTCGACGCCTTTCTGGATGTTATAGTGGATGTTTTGGGCAAAGGAGAACGCATCGAAATTCGCGGTTTCGGTATTTTTCAAATACAAGAACGCACCTCTCGCAAAACCCGGAATCCCAGAAGTGGAGAAGAAGTCGTGGTTGGGCCCAAACGTACGGTTCGCTTCAAGATGGGCAAAGAATTGCGCGAGCGCGTAAGGGAAGCCGGGGCAGGAACCGGTGTCTAGCGGGTATCTCGCGACGGCCCGCAACGACTGATAATGCTGGGGACCTTGGCTTCATATCATTGCCAAAACGTTTTTTTTCTCCCGCAGGCAGCGTCCGTCCACAACAGTGCCTATTTTCCCGTGATATAAATGGGATGACATATTTTTGCAGGCAAACAATGTCAGACAGGAGTTTCGCCGGTGGTTCATGACGAAAAAAGGATGAGTTTCACGGAACACCTTGGGGAACTCCGTACCCGGATTATACGATCCTGTATTGCCCTGACCGTTGCCGTTATCGCCTGTTATGCGTTTTCAAACCAGATTTTTGAACTGCTTGCCTGGCCGCTGAAACCGCTGAGCAGTCACGGTGTAATACAGATGGAACAGGAGGGTGATGGGGGGGAGACGGAAAAACCCGCTGACGAAACAAAATCCCGCGACCTGGAATGGACGGTTCTGAATCCGCTTGAATTTATCTTGGTAAAGATACGTATCGCCGGGTATGGTGGCCTTGTCATCGCCTTTCCATTTATCGTGTGGCAGATTTGCGCCTTTATCTTTCCGGGCTTATATTCGAATGAACGGCGCGTTGTACAGATATTGATGGCCGGATGCAGTTCCCTGGGCATATTGGGCGTGGGTGTGGCCTACTTTGGTGTATTCCCGCTCGTGCTTCCATACCTGCTTGAGTGGATCCCCGCATGGGTACAGGTGCAATTGCGTTTGAATGAGACCTTGTCCATTATAATTAAAGGGTTATTCGGCTTTGCCATTGCCTTCCAGTTTCCCATGGCTGTTCTCATCCTGGTTTACATGGGACTGCTGACGCCACAGACCTTGAAAAAATACCGTAAGATGTCCATCATAGGCATGTCTGTGGTAGCGGCGGTATTGACGCCGCCGGACCCCTTTTCAATGCTTGTCATGTTGCTGCCGCTGGTAATACTGTATGAATTCAGTATCTGGCTCTCCTATCTTGTGATACGCCGCAAAAGTAAAGAAGCGGCGGAATAAAGGGAATACAAGTAAGATGCTTGGAATTGGCATGGGCGAAATGATACTTATCGCGGCCATCGCGTTAATTGTAATCGGCCCGGAAAAGTTTCCCGATTTTGCAAAGATTGCCTTGCGCACCATGCGCGATTTAAGGGGATATGTGGATGACATCCAGAATGAAGTCTCCAAAGAACTGAAACCGCTCAAAAAAGAAATTGATACCCTTAGCCGCGACTCCCAGAAATATATCGATACCCTCTCCAAGGATACGAACAAAGCCTTCAGCAGCGCAGGCACCACCTCTTCGACAACACAAAAGTCTCAGGCGGATCCCACCGACCGTCAGGATGATTCTTTTGACTACGGGAGCGGTAGCGGTGGCGCAACGAATGCCGATGGTGCAAGTGGCGAATACCGTCCGACGGGAGAAACACCGGCATCGCCACCCCAGAAGAACCCCGACCCAACCGAAGAAATGGAAAAACCGGGGACGGAAGGCGGGGAGAAGCCGAATCAGGATGCTTTCGACGTGTCCGGAGCATCCGTTGAGCGTCTCGACTGATGGGCAACAGCATTCAAGGCACCTGAACAGGAGCGCAAAACAATGGATGACCTGCATCGACTGCGCGAGTGGACGGGCTACATCAACACCATTATCAATGGGTATAAAAAGTCACGGATTCTGTTTACCGCATTGAATGCAGATGTGTTTGAATTCCTCGAAGCTGAAATCAGTGCCGCTGACCTTGCCGCGGCGGCGGGATGGAGCGAGCGTGGGGCGGGGATGCTGTTGGACGGCCTTCTGGCCATGAACCTGGCGGAAAAGCATGAAGGCCGATACCGAAACACCCCGATGGCAAGGGAATGCCTGTCGATACGCGGATCCGCGTACCAGGGAAATATTTTGCGCCACAATATGAGCGGTTGGGACGCATGGGAAACCCTTGAAGAGCGGGTACGTACAGGAACATGCGCCCCCCGTGCAGAAAGCCGGACCGGGGAGGCATTGCGCAACTTCATTCTCGGCATGAGCAATATCGCACAATTAAGCGCACGGGAAGTATTGGAGACAATGGACCTCTCCGGCTATACCCATCTTCTCGACCTGGGCGGCGGACCGGGTACATATGCCATAACTTTTCTACAAGCCCATCCCCATATGGAAGCAACGCTCTTTGACCAACCGGAAGTGGTGGATATCGCCAGGGAACAGGTCGTCAATGCGGGGCTGGACCGCCGTTTTAACTATATTGCAGGGGACTGTCTTTCCGACAGCATCGGGAACGGATATGACCTGGTCTTCATCTCAAACCTGATACATAGTTTCAGTGATGAAGAAAACGGCACACTGGTTAAAAAAGCCTATGACGCCCTCGTTCCGGGAGGGACCCTTATCATCAAGGATTTCATCGTGGAGAATGACAGGTCCGGCCCGCCGTACAGCCTTATTTTTGCACTGCAAATGCTGGTGCATACACCGGGCGGTAATACGTACACCTATCAAGATATCCAAGGGTGGACGGATGCTGCCGGTTTCGGTCCGGGAAAGGCGGCATCCCTTACACCGCAAACACGCCTCTGGATTGCCGATAAACCGGCAGCAGCGCACATAGTGTAAGTCATGGGTAACGCATCTCCGGTTCAATTATCCCCGGTTTCCAGCAACATATCCGGATGGGCACATAAATATACCACGCGCTTCATAAAACCGGTAATGTGTTCCCCGTCCAGTGCGCGATGGTCCAGAAAAAACGTAAGCGGCATAATCTGCCGTATGGCAATGATATCGCTGCCCGTGCCATCCTGAATCACTGTGGGCTTTTTCTGTACATCCGCGAGTACCATGGCAGTGATTTGCGGAGGGATAATTTCAAGAAACGCACCGTGAAAACGCAAGCCGGGCATAATACTGCCCGCATTGGAAACCAGTGTGGACGCGTTCAGCAAATCTTCAGCAACAAGCCGCTCTTCCGAAGATATCCGGTAATATTCATTACGTTCCTTTCTGGACGGCAACACCAGCCTGTCCCCACTGACAAAGTTGAACCAAAGACGTTTTAATACGGGAAGCAGATGGCCCCTGAACAAGCGCTCGCGTGTATCCTTAAGCGCGGCTTCCAAGAGGAGCAGGTCAACGTGGGTATTGCCGGCCCGTTTTTTCAGCCGTTCCATTTCGGTGCAGACCTCACGCAGGCTCAGCGCACCGACATTACGCAATACCGGCGTGATCATGCGTTTGTCCCACGCGAGGAGAGGTACGGCAATATCGATGCTGTCAAGATAACGCATCTTCCCGGTATTCGTATGCTTGTGATAGACCACCTGGGCGTTGATATCCGGGGAAGCCTTGATGCTTTCGGCTATTATCTTCAGCATGACCGTATTAAGCGTCACGCGAATGTCTTTGAAGTCAGACGTTTCACGAAGACGCAGTGTAAGGTTGATTACTTCTGTTACGTCCAAATCAAGAACGATTCCGGCGTGGGGAATTGTATCCCACGATTCCACGGTTTTGTGAGCAACAACACGGCGTTGAATGTCAAACGGTTTTTCTTTCACAGATGAATCCTTTTAAGAACTGAGCAGTTGATGGCAAATAGCAGCCTTATAAAACCGACATTTTCTCTTTGTCTTGCCTGTTTTCCGTATAGGGATAGACGGGGAACTTTCCTTTGCAGTAATGGCCGCGGACAAGATAGAACAGCATAAATTATGTGGATTGTTTTTTCAGGATTGAGGGATGAAGGAAATAGAACTCTTCATCGTTACTTCCCAGAATCCATAACAGGAGCCAAGTATTTCAGGCTATATCGAGCCTCCTGCCTGGACTATTTTGTTGTGGATTCTTTTTCATAGTCCTGAAATGCGTTTTCCACCGCGGCGGCGCCCGCCTTACCGCGATGAATATAAAGGCGATAGCAAAGGGTAAAAGAATCTCCCGGCTGCATGACATGCGATTTTGTATGAGGCCACGACTGTCCCAGAAATCCATAATGACGTAAAATCCATCCCGAATGCGGATATCCGGGATTCCGGGGGTTTTGGAAGATGGCCATTCCGGAAAAGGTTTCACTGTCGGACGCAACCGTATAGGAGACATCTGCCCAGGGTGATTCGAGTTCCAACACATCTTCCGTACATTCTCCCTGCCTTGACGTAAACAGGAAGGGAGCGCGCGAGGCATCGGGACGAAGGCAAAAACCGCCATATCCCTTATTGTCGGTACCACTGCCTCTCAGAGTGAACACTTCATTGCTTATATTTTGAAACGTAAGTTCAAAATCGATATTTCGGTGATCTTTCCCCGCAGGATGTACCAACATGCGTATCTGTTCCTTAACGACAGGATTTTCGGGGGCATCATCGTAGACCCACAGATTTTCCACGGCAAGTTCCGCACGGGTATCATCCGCTTCACGGACAAGCCACTTGGAATGCACTTCCCGAACGCCATCCAGCGCCCATACATCCAACTTGCGATCACCAAGGGTACTGTCAGGCCATGCCCAGAAAACGCCCCGGTGATGAAAATGGTCCAGGGGAAAGTCCTGGGTTAATATTTCACCATCGAGGCCGTAAAGGGGGTGAATGTAACAAGCACGCTTATACCGTTCCGGCACGAAGACCGGTTTTTTGCCTGGAACATAGCGGTATACAAAGACAGGGGCTTCTCCGTCCTTAACCGTAACCGTCGCCCCGTCATCGTGCAAACTAAACGCCCCCTGGAAAAGAGTGGTAATAAAAATACTTGTCAGTCCCAAATAAACCATAGCGCGTTCCTTATATTGTTTGTGCCTATCCAATAAAGCCGACGGAATCCAATCTAACGCGACTCCGGATAAGATGCTTCATACATTGAAAGCGAATCGTCCAACGGAGTGACGCTAGGCCTTTTTAAAAACATAACTTCTGAACGAAGACCTGCATCCACAGGCCCGACATCTTCAAAGACCGTCCGTGCGTTAACACAAACCAATCCCGAAGCTTGGACACATCCGAAGAAATTCCAGCAACCGTATCGTTAAGAAGCAGGGGCTATTCTGAAAAATGCGGCCCACGGCCGACACTGCTTTCAAGCGTGCGAATCCTGTCCTTCATCATGCGCTGCGCGATACAGGATACCTGACGTTGCAGCCACATGTCCGTCTGGCTGCCCTCGCGATAATCAGCGGGACCATATGCGTCAACACGACCTGAACTTAACAATTCGTCGACCTGGGCAAACAGATGGGCAGAACCGGAGGGATAGACAGCATAAGCAAGTCCGCCATGCTTTCGTATTACCGAAAAACTGGGAACATCACTGGGCCCATCCGCGATGTAAATCATGTTGCGGAAAGGCACGCGCCGTTCATCTTCCGGAATTGTGTCGTTAACGGACACCCCTTTAAGTTTATTGATGCCTTTGTTGATTTCGAATATAGCCCGCGTCTTGGTCGTGTGGTCCAGAAAACCGGCGATTTGCGTAATGGGCCCCGGTTTGGGTATGTCGGAGGGATTAAGGCCCGGCAGCGCGGGACTCTCAATAAATTCACTGGCCCATATCCCGCTGAGGTATTCCGCTATTGCGGAACCACGCACCAATTCCGCCAAGCCTGTACTTACCACATAGTGTTCCAAGTGCAAATCGCTTTCTTTAAACTCCTCTTTTTCAAGAATACCGCGTAACCGGAAGAATATTTCAGGGACGCCGTCATGAAAGCGGATATGAGCACCCAGTTCGCGAAGTTTGGCATTGGACAAATCGCCCATGAGACCGCACTGGACATAGGTCAGCAGATGCCCGAGATAACAGGTGTCTTGTTGAACCTTGATTCCCGCCCTGGCATAGAATGCCGGCAAAGAGCGCACTTCCTCCCAGAATTTACGGGCGTCCACGCCATAATGGTCGAAAACAGGTTCCTGCATGTAATGGGGCGACAACGTCTGATCAAAATCCCATATGATGGCAATAACGTTTTGTAGAAACAATCCTTTGCTCATAAAAACTTCCTTGGGTGCCATAAGTATAGCGGATTACAGACCGTCATCTATAATGGGAAGCGTCAAACCCTGTACAGGGCATCCCTTGGTCCCCTGGAATCATAATAAACAGCCCTTGATCGTCCTGTTCATTTCTGGCCATGGAATTTTGAAGGTCTCCGTTTCATCGGATGGTATACTATGTAAACGGATAAGACGTGTATCGATTATGATGAGCGTTTGATCTTCTGAGTCGCCCAAGAGCATGAAAGTGTCAAGATGAATATTACCCGCGAGGATAAAAACGTTGCCGGTCCTTCAGCCGTTGTCGTTTTGCGATGCGATAGCTATGCTCCAGACCTGGTTCAAAAATGTATAGAGCAGGGCGTGAATCTTCTTGGCGGCGCAGGGCGATTTGTACAGCCCGGTGACCGTATTCTCTTGAAACCGAACCTGCTGAACGGCAAAGTACCGGAAAAGGCTGTCACCACCCATCCCGCCGTCTTCAAAGCCGTGGCCGAGGTGTTCCGGTCCAAAGGCGCAGTACTTTCCTATGGAGACTCGCCCGGCTTCGGACGGCCCGCAGCAGTGGCGCAACGTTCGGGGCTTGCTGAAATCGCGGCCTTGCTCAATATTCCTTTGGCGGATTTTCATACGGGACGTACCGTTTCTTTTCCCGAAGGACATCTGTGCAAACAGTTTACCATTGCCCAAGGCGCCCTCGATGCGGACGGCATTATTTCCCTGCCCAAACTGAAGACACATGCCCTGACCCGAATTACCGGCGCGACAAAGAACCAGTTCGGCTGTGTTCCTGGAACGCTCAAAGGAGAATTTCACGGCAGATTCAACAAAATAGCCCGTTTTTCTGAGATGCTCGTGGACCTGACACGGTTTCTTATGCCAAGGCTCTACATAATGGACGGCATCTTGTCCATGGAAGGAAACGGACCCGGCAATGGCACGCCTCGCTGGACGAACCTGCTACTGCTCTCCACGGACCCGGTTGCTTTGGATGCGATCGTTTGTCAGATTATCGACCTGGACCCGAAATTGGTGCCTACCATTGCCACGGGCCAGGAGGCGGGACTGGGCAATTACCGGGAGACGACGCTTCTTGGAGACCCTATCGCGATGTGCGCATGTCCCGACTTTAAAGTCAACCGAAAACCGGCACTATCAACCGACTCCGTAAACCGATTCCTGGTGCCTGTTATGCGCCGTCACATGATTCCGCGGCCTTTTATTCGCGAAGACCTTTGTTCCCGTTGCGGTACCTGCGTCCAAATGTGCCCGGTCTCGCCCAAGGCCATAGACTTCCGCCCGACCGCCCCCGCTGGTCCTCCCCAGTATGACTACCAACAATGTATTCGTTGTTACTGCTGCCAGGAAATCTGTCCGGATAGCGCTATCGAAGTAGAAACACCCTGGTTGGGGAAATGGCTGCGCAACTACGGATTTTAGGACAGGCAGGCCCCTTACCGTTCTCCAGAAGTTCAGGGGATGGAGATGGTTTTCATCGCATACTTGCGTCGGGGACTCCGGTATAGCGTTATGTGAATGGCCGTTGCCTGCTCTTTTAATACTTCGGGAGAGATATGAAGGAAAACCTCTTCCGATGACAAGGGGCCAATCAATATCGGGCCGTAAAGATGTCCGGGCAGGTCTTTGTATGTCCATTGGGCATCAAGCGGGTCAACAGGCTTTACGCTTCCGTCATGCGCCTCCACTTCCACGGAGACTCCGAACTCCTTTAATGCACCCAAGACCGCAGCGGTAATCGTATGCGGCGCGTTCAAGCGGACCGTTTCCCCGAAACTGTTGCTAAAAACCAGCCGGAACATGCCATTTTCCAATGTCTCCACATCCATATGCAGCCTGCCCCAGGAATGGATATACAGGTACCCGGAAACCAGGATAAAAATACTCAATAAAATGGCGCCGGACAGCGCCGCCTTGTCTGAACGCTCCAGGCCGCCAAACCACTGAAATATTCGCCTTGGCTGCATGGAAACCTGTCCCACCAGGGGTTTCGATTCGGACGGCGCCGCCTCTGATTCGGCATCAACGGGTCGCTGAAAACGCTCCCAGGCCTGGGCATATTGATAGAGCGGAAGAGTGGGGCGAGGCCCCGCTTCCACGCCGTGTAAAAGGCGCAGCAACCTGTCGCAACGCTCCACCTCCTCCTTTGCCGCCGCAATTTTTCTGGCAAGTTCCAAAATGAGTTCATTTACCGAGGCGGGAGGCGACGTTTCCTTGCCGAGTCTGTCAGACGCCAACATGTGCTTGTAGGAAGCGATTGCTGCAGTATCGGCATGCGACCGGCGCAAGGCTTTGATTTCCGCTTCCAGAAAACCCGCAGCTTCTCCTGCCAGTTCTTGTTGTCGATTCAAAAAGACAGCCGACGACAAAATGTAGCCCGGGGGCAGGTCATCTTTGCCCAGGCGTGTTGCGTTCCGGAGGACTCCTTCCGTTTTTTGCAACCAGGCGGACACCAGCGCTGTGCGTTGTTCGAGGGTTATATCAGTCACGCTTTGCCTTACAGCGCAACGCCGCGGCCACAAAATCGCGGAACAGCGGTTGCGGATTCAGCGGTTTGCTTTTAAACTCGGGATGAAATTGGACGGCACAAAACCACGGATGTTGTTTTATTTCAATAATTTCCACCAAGGTATGGATGTCGACGGCATGGGTACCGCTGACGCTGAGTCCGACATCGGTCAAGGCGTCCAGGTAGACATTATTGAATTCATACCGATGCCTGTGCCGTTCATAAATAACATCCGCGCCATAGGCGGCATGAGCCAAGGTGCCCGGTTTGAGGTCGCATCGGTACTGTCCCAGTCGCATAGTACCACCCAAATTCTGGACGCCCCTTTGTTCAGACAGCAGCGATATGACCGGATGCGGAGTATGGGGGGAGAACTCCGTGGAAGCGGCGCCCGCCAACCCCGCTTTGTTCCGGGCCATCTCAATCACGGCAATCTGCATGCCAAGGCAGATGCCGAAATAGGGCTTATTATGCTCGCGGGCATACTGTGCCGCTTTGATTTTGCCCTCAATACCGCGACTGCCGAAACCGGGCCCCACGAGAATTCCATCATATGATTCAAGGGCTTTTGCGGCGTCTTCCTGTTCAAGATGTTCCGAATCCACCCATGTCAGTTCGACACGACAATCGTTTTGGATACCGGCATGTACAAAGGCTTCGTTGATGCTTTTGTACGCGTCGTCATGTCCTACATATTTGCCGACCGCAGCGATACGCACGCGGGCGGGCGCAGCGCGGAGACGTTCCACCATGGCAGTCCATTCTGCCAAGTCGCTTTCAGGCGCTTCAAGTCCCAGAATACGCAGTACAATACCGTCGAGATTCTGCCGTTTGAAATTCAGGGGAATAGCGTACAACGGAGAGATATCTTCTCCATTGATGATGGCATCGTTTGTAACGTTACAGAACAGCGCGATTTTTTGCCGCTGCTCTTTTTCCAGCCGCCTCGTACCGGTGCGGCAGATAATCACATCGGGTTGCAGGCCGATGTCGCGCAGGGCGCGCACGCTATGCTGGGTCGGCTTTGTCTTCAGTTCTCCGGAGGCTTCGATGTAGGGTACCAGGGTTACGTGGACGAAACAGCAATTCTCGGGACCGACATCCAGGCGGAATTGGCGCAAGGCCTCAAGGAAAGGCTGGCTTTCAATATCACCGACAGTACCACCGACTTCCACAATGGCCACATCGGCGGGGTCCTCTCCGGATGTCAAGGCATGAATGCGGGACTTGATCTCATCCGTGATATGGGGGATAACCTGTACGGTCTTGCCCAGGTACTCCCCGCGTCGCTCTTTCTGAATTACCGCATTGTAAACAGAACCGGTGGTGGCGTTGCTTTTTTTGGATAATTTGGCCGAGGTAAAACGCTCATAATGCCCCAGGTCCAGATCAGTTTCTGCGCCATCATCCGTGACAAAGACCTCGCCATGCTCAAACGGGTTCATGGTGCCCGGATCCACGTTAATGTACGGGTCCATCTTCATCATGGCGATGCGCAGCCCGCGGGATTCGAGAAGAAGTCCCAAACCGGCCGAAGCAATTCCCTTGCCCACGGAGGACACCACACCGCCCGTTGTAAACACGTACTTGGTCATTTTTCTTGCACCTCCCGTTGTTTTCTGTGAAATTATCTGTTCGAAACCATACAGGAACGCGACGGATCCTTGCCGCACCTTCCTTCTAAATCCCTGCCGGAAATATATACGAACTACGGGACAGCAAAAATGCAGGCAGGAGAAAATCCAATTGGAAGAACATCGGGAAGGACCCGTCTCATCAACGGGATTACATGGTAGCACAGCGTTAAGATTAAAATCCAAAAAAAGAAATGGGCCCTAAATTCGCAAATAGGGAATGGGGAGATCGATAGAGGTAGGGGAGGCTTGGCAACAGCCTTCCCTACCTCTATCGTTCCTTGTACTTATTGGCTTTACGCCAACAACCCGGTTTCTTAGGTGCGGATTTGGGTGGGCATGGAGCGCTGCGGTTCAGAAACGGTCCAGAGGCCAGACATAGGGGGTGCGCTTCGGAAACAGTATCTCCAACAGGGATTTCGCGGGAGCACGGATAACCCGACGTTTGGAGGACACAATCTCCTCAAGATACCGGTAACCGGTCAGTAACTGCACAAACTCCGAACTGGAAATGCTGAGTTTGTTTTCTCCGGGGCAAGGCAGGATGTCGATCATGCCATGATGTGAACGGATTCGATAGGGGATGTTATCTATTACCAACGTCACAACTGCGGCCATATCTTTCATCGATGATGCCGACAGGAGGCATTCCCATTCCGCCGTCATGCATTCCAAAATTTCTTCGATGTTGACTGCTGCAAGCATTCCATTGCTATTGCGATAAATATGCATCTCATGGTCAGTACGATATTGCCGCAAAAAGGAGGTAAACGGGTAGGAAGGCGGAATACTGAACCGCATGCGCGAAGCATACTCGTTTCTCGCCCGTATAAGGCAGGCATGCAGTATCGCCGGATAGAAGGCCTTGTCCACTGCGTTTAATTCTTCAATCAAGTATTCTTCGCCGGCGATGCGGCCCAGAAAGGAAGCAACAACCTTGCCGTTTGCGTCGGTAAGGGTCCTTGCCTCTTTCCATTGGTCCCATCGGTTATTGAAATGCGCCGCCGAACGGATGATTGAACAGGAAGTCTCCGCGTCCCCCCGGTTATGCATGCCCAAAACTGCGGGAATGTCACCGGGCTTCATGCGCCGTTCCTTTACGCAGTGCCCGGAAGCCCTGTCCGCTTCACCCAGGGTGATGACACTTGCATAATCGGGTAAGACGGAGGCAAACCCCCAACGATGATAAAAATCCGCGATGCCGAACAGCATGGATAGATGGTATCCCCGCATCTTCATATAGCGCATGGCGTCATCCATTAACAGGGCCGCATACCCCTTTTTCCGCCACGGACCGGCAGTCGTAACATAGCCGATGCCGCCCAGCCTCATGCGCGCCTCCCCGATACGAACCGTATGGGTGAATACACAGAGACAGGAGACCACCTGTCCATTTACAGTTGCGAATCGCGTATGTTCGCGAAGATACTCCGGATAGTTGGCAAGAAAGGCGTCCAGCCGCATGCGCTGCGAAAAATAATCCGTGCAGTGCACTTTGGTTATTAATTCGTTTACCGCTTCCTGTTCTTCAGCGGTTTCAACGCCTTTAATCAAAACTTCGGATAGGTTTAAACATGTTCTTTTCTTCATTGTGTGCATCATACGACACTTAAGGACAGCTTTCAAATATCCTGATTTCTGCACAAAAAGACATGTTAGAATGAAACGCCGTCAGGTACTTTTGGCACATGACCTAAAGAACGGAAAGAAAGGTCCCATTCTATTTCGGCTGGTTAATCCGGGGACCATATGCAACTGTCGGGCCTGCTCCGGTATCATTAAAGAAGAATCCTGCATGTTCGGGTCTTTGCCTATCGGAGGTGCAGGAAGGTGATTGGACGGTAATGAAAGTACCTGTTATATGCGTCTGTTATTCATATATATCTGGTTCTGCTTCGCGTTGTTTAATCTTTTAGCGGCCTCGGAGGCACAAGAATTGCCCGTTCGGGTGATTCGGCACGTCGCCATGTATACCGACTTTGAGGCTATTCTCTACGGGGAAAGCGCCGATACGGACCCGGAAGCGCTATTAAGCGCCGGGAGATCCGGTTTTGAGGCAGTTGATGCGTTGGAAAAACGTATCAGTAACTGGAAACCCGACAGTTATACCTCATTGGTCAATAAGAAGGCCGCAGATGCCCCGGTGGAGGTGTCCGGCGATTTAATAGAAATTCTGGATGATGCCCGAAAAATATACATGACAACCGGTGGCGCCTTTGATGTGACCGTGGGCCCCTTAATCCAGTTTTGGAAGGAGCGCGAAAAAGGCGGCATTTTCCCGCAATCTGAAGAACTGAAACCGGTTCTGGAACATATAGGTCTAAAATACGTGATAGTGGATACGAATGCCCGGACCGTATTTTTCGAACGCGACGGCATCCAACTTGATTTCGGCGGTATTGCCAAAGGGTTGGCGCTGGATCGTATGGCCAACATCTTGACTGAGAACGGAGTGAAAACCGCCCGGTTGAATGCAGGCTCCAGCACGATTGTGACCATGGGGGCTCCGCCGGGGGAAGAAGGCTGGACTGTAGATATCCTTTCGCCGTATAATACCGCGGAACTCACTCCGGTCGCCACCGTTAAGATACGTGATGAGGCCTTATCTACCTCTGCGGACACGGTTCGTCATATAGATATCGGTGGGAAACGCTATAGTCATATTTATAACCCACACACCGGGATGCCAGCCTCGGGAATAGCAAGCGCTACCGTAATTACGCCTTCAGGCGTGGAAAGTGACGCTTTAAGCACTGCTTTCTTTGTCATGGGCGTGGAAGCGGCGCATGCCTATTGTCAGGCCCATCCGAGTGTGCGTGCTATACTCGTACAGGATAAGGGTGAAGGTAGTGAACCCATTTTTATCAATTTTACCAAGGAGAACAAAAGGAGCGGTGATGAGCACTAACTTAAACAGACGTAATTTTCTAAAAGCGGCGGGAACCACGGCCGGGTTTATGATTGCCGCAGGCTATTCGCCATTTTCCTACGCGCAAAATGAAAAGGTGCGGGTGGGATGCATCGGTACCGGCGGCCAGGGCACCTTTCATATTCGTGACGGTTTAACCGGCGCCGACCAAATCGTAATCACCGCCGTTTGCGATGTATTTTTTCCGCATCAGAGTATGGCAGTAAAATATGCTCAGCTGTCCAACGCCGGGATTACACTGACAGAAGGCCAGAAACTTTCCGATGAGGAAAAACAGCGGGCAAGCCAGGCGGTCAAACCCAACGCTTATTATGATTACCATGAGATGCTGGCTAAAGAAGAACTGGATGCCGTGGTAATAGCGACTCCCTTGAACACCCATTTTCAAATAACCATGGATTGCCTGGCCGCCGGCAAGTATGTCTTTTGCGAGAAAACATTAACACGCACCTTGGAGGACGGCCGGGCGCTTATCGAGAAGTGCCACGAGCTTAATCGTTGGGTTCAGGTGGGACATCAGCGGCGCTATAATCCCAAATACAATATGGCCATGGGCCTTGTGTTCGATGAAGCCCGGCTGGGCCGTATAAACCATATCACCGCGCAATGGCATCGCAACCACTATTGGCGCCGTGTCATTCCCGGCGACTATCAGTTGAACGATGAAGAAAAGAAGTACATCACCGACCTTGAGCACCATTTAAACTGGCGCGTTTACGAGGAATCCTCAAACGGACTGTTCACCGAATTGGCAACACATCAGACCGACATTGCCAATTGGTTCATGCGCGCCGTACCCAAGCGGGTACATACCTTCGCAGGCCTGGATTACTGGCGCGACGGCCGGGATACCGATGACAACATTCTGCTGACCTTTGAGTATGAACAGAATCCGGGGGATCCGGGATTTATCCCCATCGACCAGCGGAGCAAACTACAAAAGCTTAACCTTATCAACCGGGGCTATAAGGTGCGTTTCGTCTATTCCAGCATCCTCGCCAATGCGAAACGGGGCGCATCAGAACTGATTCAAGGGGACAAGGGCACAATTGAATTGAGCGAAGACAAGTGCTGGATGTTCGGCGAAGACTACTCTTCCGTTTCGGAAGAGAATCTTTCCGCGGAAGAACTGGCGAACAAGACCGGCAGCGGCGGCACCCGCAATCCCACGAGCGAAGAATTAAAAGCGGGCGTGGAGTTGCTGGGTGACGTGACGCTGAAGACACCGGATGTGTACCAGTTCCGGGCGTTTGCCGATTGCATTAAAAACGGCACCGTACCCAGAAGCAATCAAATGGTTGGTTTCACCACGGCGCTCACCGCCATCTACGCCGTACAGTCCAAGATGGAAGGCAAGGTTGTGGAAATCGACCCGGCCGTCTATACCTTTGATTTCGAAACGCCCAGTTTTCACGAGTATGACAGTTGGGACGAAGAAACCAAAGCCAATGTCTAACCGTTATCTGAATGAGAGTGATTTCGCGTACCAACGGTGCGGGAGAAGAAAATCAGAGTTGTTTATCAATGTCTTGAACAATGGAGCATAAAAATGAAGTTCATAAAAATTTTGTTGATCTTTTGCCTGGGTGCCGTGGCAGGCTTGTGCGGCGGCGGTTATCTTGGTTACCACGTTGGTTCCACCAACCAGGCCATAAAGTATGCACCCGCAGCCGGAATGGTGCCGGTACAGGAAGAGCACCGTCCCGTCAGGGAAACCATGCCTCAGGCACCCGCAAATGCGCCAGACGAACCAGTGGCCGCTAAACCTGAGGTCACTGAAACACCAGTTGTTGAACCAGTAGTTACAGAACCGGCAGCGACTGAAACCCCGGTTGCTGAACCGGCAGCCGCTCCACAAGCGGCTCCCGCTGCGGCCGGAGGCATAGAAGAATTCTTGATTACGCCAAATGACGCGTCGCAGATCATGTGGGTTGGGTACAAGGAAGTCGCCACCGTTCAGATGTCCATGGAAGGTGGCTTTGCTAATTTTGAAGGAAAATTGACGGTAGAGGATAACGATCCCGCCAAGAGTTTTGTCGAAGTCCTCGTTGATATGAAGTCTATCTTTTCTTCCAATTCCATCCTGACCACAGTGCTGAAGAGCGAGGCCTTCTTCAAGACAAGTGAATTCGCCCAGGCACGTTTCGCCAGCACAAAAATTGAACCCGCCGATAACGGCTATGTGGTGACCGGTAATTTTACGATGAAAGGCGTCACCCAGGGCGTACAATTTCCCGCGGTCATTGAACGTCGGGACAATGGCGTCTTCGCAAAGGCTGAATTTAAAGTTGACCGCAAGATGTGGGACGTGGGTTACGACAATTACGAGGATTCGTTGATACTCAAAGACGTGGTTATCTCCTTTGAAATTCTGGCTGAACCAGCCGCATAACCCATAACTATTTCAAAATTCAATACTTGCAAGGGCGGGAAGAGGTTCTATGACCTCTTACCGCTCTTTTGCATATACCGATGGGATTCGCCATGCACTTGGATCAGACCATACTGGTTACCGGCGGCGCCGGGTTTATTGGCGCACAACTGGCATTGGATTTGAAGGAGCATCATCCCGGGAATCGTGTGATTGCGCTGGATAATCTCAAGCGCCGTGGCAGTGAACTGAATCTCAAGCGCCTAAAAGGCGGAGGCGTTGAATTTCTCCACGGCGATGTACGCGAAATGGCCGACCTCCCAATAGTCAGGGACTTAAGCCTTATAATTGAGTGCAGCGCTGAGCCATCAGTACTTGCCGGTTTTGGCGAGTCTCCCCGGTACGTAATCGCGAGTAATCTGACCGGAGCGATTAATTGTCTCGAATTGGCGAGGAAGACCGGCGCGGCCATGATATTCCTGTCCACAAGCAGGGTATATCCGCTCCGGGCGTTGTGTGACATTAAATTGAAGGAAAGCGAAACCCGTTTCACCGTCCTGCCGGAGCAGACGCTTCCCGGCGTTTCGGAAGCGGGCATTTCGGAAGCGTTCCCCCTGGAAGGGGCGCGATCGCTATACGGCGCCACCAAATACGCGGCGGAAGTGTTTATCAAGGAGTATGCCGAGATGTACGGATTGCGTGCTATTGTCAATCGTTGCGGCGTCATCGCCGGCCCATGGCAAATGGGGCGGGTCGATCAGGGTATCATGGCACTTTGGATTGCCCGGCATCTGTTCGGAGGAACCTTGTCGTATATCGGTTTCGGCGGAAAAGGCCTGCAGGTACGTGATATGTTGCATGTGCAGGATTTATTGGAACTGATTCTGTATCAGTCAAAAGAAATAGACAGACTGAAGGGCCACACATTTAATGTAGGCGGGGGAGTCAACAACAGCATATCCCTTCTTGAATTGACCGGTTTATGCCGTAGTGTTACCGGGAAGTCCATTGAAATTACCACCGTCCCGGAAGAGCGGCCTGCGGATATCCCGTATTATGTCACGGACCATACCGTAGTCCGGCAGGCATGCGGTTGGGCACCACGGCGCTCTCTTGAAACCATGGCCTCCGATACGGCACGATGGATGCGGGATAATGAGGAAGCATTGCGCTCAATTTTGGAATAACCCGGGGGCGGTTACTTTTTCATGCCCTCCCGGCAAGGGCCTGCAGATTCCAAGAAGAGGAGGCGCTTCGAAGATTTACGCGTTAAGATTCGCGCTCCCCGCATGTACAAGTTTTTTGCGTACCAGCCTGCGGAAGGATATACTGTAGCTTCGTTATCTGGCATCCGTGAGTTGGGAATATGTTAAACGCCTATGTTCTAGTTCTGAATAAATCTTGGGTCGCCGTAAACGTCGCATCTGCGAAACGTGCCTTGGTATTGCTGTTCCAAGGGCAGGCTCGGGTTGTACACCCCAAGGATTATGCCCTGTATGATTTTGATGACTGGCTTGAGTTCTCGCGTACCAATGACGGGATTCCCGCAAAACGGTATATTTATACGCCCTCTTTGCGTATCCGCCTCCCGGAAGTAATCGTGTTAAACGCCTATAACGGCTTTTTCTCTCCTGAAGTAAGATTGTCACGAAGAAATATTTTTACCCGCGACAAAAATATTTGTCAATATTGTGGAAAAAAATTTTCGCGGACCGAGCTCACCCTTGATCATGTTGTTCCCCGTTCCCGGGGCGGTACAGACAGTTGGGACAACCTGGTTCTGGCCTGTTCCGAATGCAACCTGAAGAAACGCGACCTGACCCCGGAGGAAGCGCATATGCCGCTGATTCGCAAGCCGGTTTCGCCCCATTGGCTTCCCCGGTTTGACTCCCCGCTTTCGAAGGAGGAACTGGGTTCCTGGAAACGCTTTATTGACCTGGCTTATTGGAGTTATGACCATTTGGACTGATTTACAGCGACCAGCATGCCGCGGCGGCCTTTCCGGGGGATAATGCAGGCGTGCTTGCGGCAAAGCCCTTCCGCCGCTCAAAGGACGTCCAAGAGGTGGAGAGGTATAGGCGGGCGAATCGGTGTTGTCGTACTTCTTTTGGGCGGAGGATGTTCATGTCGGCTGCGGATATCTTGCGATACCTGAATTACCTGCGTGTCGAAAAAAATTTTTCAACACATACCCTGCGCGCTTATACCAATGACTTGGATATGTTTTGCGATTACATTGAAAACGGCGTCTCCGCCTTGCTTCATGACCCGGAAGAACCGCGCCATCCCGCAACGCTTACCGCGTTGAAACGGGCCGGGAAGAAGGATATTCGCGCCTTTCTGGCCCATGTACAGACTTCAGGCGCAACTGCGCGCACGGCGGCACGCAAACTGGCGGCACTTCGCTCGGCATACCGGTATTTTCAGCGTCTTGGCCTGATTGAAGAAAACCCGACCCAGGGATTGCGTTCCCCACGACTGCCCAAAACCCTGCCGGATGTCCTTTCCATTCCCGAAGTAACGAGGTTGCTGGAAACACCGGATACCTCGGAACCTCCGGGCGCGCGCGACCGCGCTATCATGGAGGTGTTGTACTCCTGCGGCCTGCGTGCGGCGGAACTGGCCGGTTTACGCCTGCCCGATGTGTTTATGGACCAACATACCGTGCGTGTTCTCGGCAAGCGCAAAAAGGAACGGATTGTACCTATCGGCGCTTATGCTGTGGAAGCCCTGCTTCGTTACCTTACAGTTCGCCACCGACTCGGCGCTCCCGAACACACAGTCATTTTTGTCAACCATCGCGGCGGACCGTTAACCACCCGAAGCATACAGCGTATTATCGAAAAACATGCGCTGGTGGCGCTCCCGACACGTCATGAAGTATCTCCCCATACCCTTCGCCACACCTTTGCCACCCACATGCTTGACGCCGGTGCCGACTTGCGTGTTGTACAGGAAATGCTCGGTCATGAAAGCCTGTCCAGCACCCAGATATATACCCACGTCAGCATTGACCGCTTAAAACAGGTGTACCGGGAGGCTCACCCGCATGCGTAGTATCGAATCAACAACCACCGGCAGAGCCGGTGGTATGAGGAGGGTTCCTATAAGGAGCCTCATGAAAACAACTATCGATTCCGTCTCAAAGTCTTGTTGTCCATCTTATCACGACCAAGCCTGCGTCATTCCGTTTTTTTTCACGGGCGTGGACGCGTTTCAAAGGAAGTACCGTATAGGCGTGAAAAGGACCGGAATCCAGGTTCATAAGACCGCGAAAGGTA
>Ga0116149_1000788_pt1 | contig 40504 bp, 26 predicted proteins | sample AD_UKC057_MetaG_FD_89787 | JGI IMG/M metagenome (GOLD analysis project Ga0116149, IMG submission 89787) | Active sludge microbial communities of municipal wastewater-treating anaerobic digesters from USA - AD_UKC057_MetaG | ecosystem: Engineered > Bioreactor > Anaerobic > Digestate | place: USA...
CCCCCGCAGCCGCCAGCCCGCGGTTCACGTCCGGGATCGCCAGCGACGCGCCGGCCGGCTGACCGTCCACCGTTGCCAGCAGGATGATCTCCGGATCCACCACGCCCTTCAACTCATGGGCCGTCTCGCGCATCTCCGCCGGCGTGACCGGAACGTAGCCCCAGTTGTTGCGACGGGCCTGCTCGAAGACCGCCATGAACCGCTCGATCTCGCTGTCGAAGTTCCGCATGTCGATCGGGCGGATCTCCAACTCCGGGTGGCGCCGCTTGGTCAGCGTTCGCAGCCGCTCCATGCGCTCGCGGGCCATCGCCCCGCCCTCGACCTTGTCGGCCACCACCTCGTACGCGAAGAGATCCTTGCACTTGGCCAGCCCCGCCGACTCCAGCAGGGGCGCGTACTCGGGCGGGTTATAGGGCATCAGCGCCACCGGCGGCAGGTCGAACCCGTCGATCAGCAGCCCGCATTCCCCGTTCATCGAAGGATTGACCGGTCCGCGGATATCGGTCAGCCCGTGCCCGGTCAGCCATCGCTCCGCCGAGCGGACCAGGGCGTCGACCACCTCCGTGGCCTGCTCGTCGCGAGCATCGACCTCGAAGAAGCCGAAGAACCCCACGCGGTCGTTGTGCTGGCGGTTGTGGGCGTGGTTGTGGATGGCCGCGATGCGACCGACGGCCTGCCCGTCGCGCCGGGCCAGAAACAGGGCCATCTGCCCGTGCTCGAAGAACGCGGTCTTGCGGGTGAAGACCTTGCGCTGGGCGCTGCGCAGCGGGGGAACCCAGTGCGGGTGGCCCGCATAGAGGCGGTAGGGCAACTCCAGGAAGTCGCCCACGTCCGCGCGACTGAGCGCTTCGCAGATCTCCAGGCGTCCGATCATGGCTCGTCCGCCGGTTCGTCCGGCGCGGAAGCGGGCGCGTCGGGCGGCTGCGAGGCCTGCCCGCTGTGCAGCCTCTTGAGGTCCTTCATCGCCGACAGCAGCTTCTGGATATCCGAGGTCTGGTGGTTGGCCGTCGGGATGACTCGCAGGATGGACGTGCCGATGGGCACGGCTGGGTAGAGCACGGCGCTGGCCCAGATGCGGTGCTCCTGGAAGAGGGCCCGGCTCATGTGGACCGCGTCCGTGCCGTTTCCGTGGACGGGCGTGATGGGCGTCTGGGTGTTGCCCAGTTCGTAGCCCAGTTGCCTCAGCCCGTCCTGGAGCAGGGCGCGGTTCTCCCAGACCTTCTTGCGGCGGTCGTGGGCCTGGCGGACCAGGCGGAGCGACTCCAGCGTCGCGGCCGCCACGCACGCGGGCATGGCCTTGGTGAACAGGATGGTGGGGGCGGCGTACTTGAGGTAGTTGATGACCACGGCGTCGCCGGCGGCGAACCCGCCGGTGGTGGCCAGGGCCTTGGAGCAGGTGCCCAGGTGCAGGTCGATGCGGTCCTCCACGCCCAGCATCTCGGCCACTCCGCGCCCGTTCTCGCCGCAGACGCCCGTGCCGTGGGCGTCGTCGACGATCAGGCGGGCGCCGTGTTTCTCGCACACGTCGCACAGGTCGGCCAGCGGGGCGATGTCGCCCTGCATCGAGTACACCCCGTCCACCACCACCATGCGGGGCTGGCTGCGCGGGGTCTCCAGCAGGATCGCCTCCAGGTGCTCCACGTCGTTGTGCTGGAAGAAGCGGATGCGCCCCCCCGAGATCTTCGCCCCGCAGACCAGGCTGGCGTGGGCGTAGCGGTCCATGACCACCAGGTCACGCGGGCCCGCCAGCGCCGCCAGCGCGCCCATCATCGCGAACGCCCCGTTGCTGAAGACCAGCGACTTCTCGGTCCGCTTGAAGTCCGCGATCTCCTTCTCCAACTCGTTGTGCAGTTCGATCGTCCCGGTCAGCGGGCGGGCGCCCATCGGCGCGCTCACGCCGTACTTCTCGACGATCTCGGTCGCGGCCTTCTTCAACGCCGGATGACTGGCCAGGCCGAGGTAGTCATTGGTGCTGAACTGGAGGAACTGCCCATCCTCATGCTCGACCCACGGGCCGGCATTGTTCAAGGGCGACTTGCGATAGACCACCTGATACGCGGTCGCCCGGTCCCGGTCGCTGACGATCCGGGATTGACGATCGAACCGGGTGCACTTGTCAAAAATGTCGGGCATGCAGCTACTTTCCTTTTCCAAAGCCCACGGAAAGCCGTCCGCCTCCGGCGGGAAGGTCCGTGGGCTTTCCTCTTGAACACGCGGAAAGTCCCCGTGTCCCAGCAGGTACTAGAACAGGTTTTTCTCTGTAACGCAAGAGGGCAGTTCTGCTATCCTGATGCCTTGCCGCGGGCCGGTCGCCCCGGCGAACGGGACGTTTGCTACGGGAGCAGGCCATGGGAATGGTCGCGGCGGCGCTGGGTGCCTACGCGCGATGGAAGTGGAAGGCGGTGGAGCGGGCGTCGGCCGACCCGGCCGCCAGCCAGCGGCAGGTGCTACGACGCCTGTTGGCCCGCGCCGCCGACACCCAGTGGGGCCGCCAGTACGGCTACCGCGACATCCGCACCGTCGACGACTACCGCTCCCGCGTTCCCCTCACGTCCTACGAGCAGGCCGCCCCGCTCTGGCACCAGGCGTTCGAGGGCAAGACCGACCTTGCCTGGCCCGGGCTGGTGCCCTATTTCGCGCAATCCTCCGGCACCACCGCCCACAACAAGTACATCCCCGTCACGGGCGAGGCCATCCGTTCCAACATGCGGGCCGGGGCCTTCCTGGTGGCGGCCATGATCCGCCGCGGCGGCGGCGACAAGCTCTTGCGGGGCAAGTTCCTCTACCTGGGCGGGCCCACCACGCTGCGACAGCGGGGGCCCTGCCAGTACGGCGACGCCTCGGGCATCACCTCCAGGCACATCCCGAGGTTTGCCCGGCGAAACCACCTGCCCGAGAGCGACATCGCCTCCCTCACCGACTGGGAGCAGAAGATCGACCGCCTGGTCGAGCGACACCTCCGCTCGCCCATCGCCGCCGTCTCCGCCTGCCCGTCGTGGGCGGCCCTGCTGTTCAAGCGGATGCTCCAGGCGGCCCGCGAGTCGGGCGGCGAGACGACCATCGGCCAACTCTGGCCCGAACTGAGCTTCTTCGTTTCCTACGGGATGGCCTTCGACCCGTACCGCGGGGCGTACGCGGAGTTCATCGGCCGGCCCATCGAGTACGTGGACACCTACAGTTCCTCCGAGGGCGGCATGACCGCCATCCAGGAAGAGGCGGGCGGGCCGCTCCGCCTCCTGGTGGACAACGGGGTGTTCTACGAGTTCATCCCCGCCGATCGGGCCGGCGAGGCCGACCCGCCGCGCCTGCACATCGGCGAGGTGGAGGTCGGCCGCGAGTACGCCCTGGCCCTGAGCACCAACGGGGGCATCTGGGCCTGCCCGCTGGGCGACGTGGTGCGCTTCGAGTCGCTCGTGCCGCCGATGATCCGCTTCGTCGGGCGCACGCAGGTCTCGCTCAGCGCGTACGGCGAGCACGTGACCATGGAGATGATCGAACGCGCCATGGCCGCCGCCTGCGCCGCCGGCGACGCCGCCATCGCCGACTACACCGTCTGGCCGCGATATCCCTCGAGCGAGCACCCCAAGCCCCTGCACCGGTGGATCGTCGAGTTCACCCGCGGCCCCGCCGACCGCGACGCCTTTGCCGCCGCCCTGGATCGCACCCTCCGCGAACTGAGCGAGGACTACGACGCCCACCGCGTCAACGACTACGGCATGGAGCCGCCCGCCATCCTCTCCGTCGCGCCGGGAACCTTCTACGAGTGGATGAAGCGCAAGGGCAAGCTGGGCGGCCAGCACAAGGTGCCCCGCGTGGCCCGCGACCCAGCCATGGGCGAGGAACTGCTGGAGATATCCGGGGGTCGGCCGTGACGACGCGCGGGCCCAACCGCCTTGTCGGGGCCGTCTTCACCGTCGCCGGGATCATCGGCGTGCTGACCGGGGCCGTGCCGTTCGTCGTCAACGCCCTGCGGATCGTCCGCGGGCACGAGTGGTGGCAGACCAGCGACTGGGCCGGACACGGCGTCGAGGCGATGGGCCTGGGCGTCGAGTGGGGCATGTTGTCGTCTGCGATGGGGCTGTGCCTGGGCATCGCGCTGCTCTGGGCGGCGAGGTGCTGGTTTCGCGGCCTGGACCACGCCCCGGTCGTCACCTGGGCGTACGTGCTGTTCGGTCTGGGCGTGAACGTCACCGACATGTTCATCTTCGCCCTCCACGCCAGGTGCGGGCGGATGCGGACGCACATGCTCTGGGCCGACGGCGCAGCCTTGGCGTTTGCCGTCCTGGTCGGGCTCTGGCTGCTGGTGAGGAGGGAACGGAAAGGCCGAGAATGATTCGTCCGGCAACGATCGTCCTTGTCTGTCTTGCCTTTCCTTCCGCGGCCCCGGCTGCGGATTCCCCGTCGCAGCCCGCCGACTTCGACGGCCGGACCACCGGCGTGCGGATCGAAGCCGCCAGCCGGCTCAACAGCGGCAAGTGGACCGTATCGCTTCGGGCCCAGCGCCGCACTGCCGTCGGCGAACAGGCCCTGCTCAGCCGAGGCCGGCCCGGCGAGCAGATGACGCTCAAGCTCGTGGGCGAGCGCCTGGTCCTCCAGGCCCGCGCGGGCGGCAAAGTCGCCACCGTCGAGGCCCCGGCCTGGCCGCTCAAGCAGTGGGCCCACGTGGCGGCTGTGCTGGACGGCCAGGCGATCCGCCTGTACGTCGACGGCAAGCAGGTCGCCCAGGCGCCGGCCAAGGGCAGCGCCCCCGGCACCGACGACGCCTTGTACGTCGGCTGCGCGCGCCCCGCGGCAGCCGTCTTCGACGGCCTGATCGACGACGTCCGATACCACCGCACTGCCCTGAGCGCCGAACAAGCGGCCAGGCTCGCCACCGGCGCCGACCCGCTGCCGACGGCCCGCGTGTTGCACCTTCAGGGCGAGGCGCTTCGCAAGCTCATCGAGCGGTTCGCCCCAGCCGCCGTCGAGCCCGAGTATCCGACCAGCGCCGACGGCACGCTGCCCAAGGCCGACGGATTCCGCGGCGTCTGGTACGCCAATCAGGCCTCCGGCGACGAGTACCGCTTCAAGTACTCCGGCGGGCTGGCCACCTATCCGCAACAGCACCTGCCGATCGCCGTCTACGTCCCGTCCGTCAATCGCACGTTCTTCGTTTACGGCGGGCGATACCGCGACCGCAACGAGCTGCTGCACATGGTCAGCTATTTCGACCACGCGACGGGGCTGCTCGCCCGCCCGCGGGTCCTGCTGGACAAACACACCTCCGACGCCCACGACAACCCCGTGCTGAGCCTCGACGACAAGGGGCATCTCTACATCTTCTCAAACTCGCACGGCACGGGCCGGCCCTCGTACGTCCACCGCTCGCGCGAGCCCTACGGCATCGACGCATTCGACTGCATCTGGAAGACGAACTTCTCCTACGGCCAGCCGTGGTGGATGGGCGAGCGGGGCTTCGTCTTCCTGCACACGCTCTACAGCCGCGGGCGGGCGCTGCATGTGGCCGCCAGCCCGGACGGGCGAACCTGGTCCGAGCCGCGGTTGCTCTCGCGATTCGGCGAGGGGCACTACCAGGTCTCCTGGCCGTGCGGGCCGCGACTGGGCACGGTGCTGAACTACCACCCGCCCGGCCACGACGGGCCGGGGCTCAACTGGCGGACAAACCTGTACTACCTCCAGACCGCCGACGGCGGGACCACGTGGACCAACGTGAGCGGGCAAGGGCTGAACATCCCGCTGAAGGACAAGGCCAATCCCGCATTGGCCATCGAGTACGAGTCGAAGGGGCGCCTGGTCTACCTCAAGGACCTCGCCTACGACCGCGACGGCCGGCCCGTCATCCTGTACCTCACCAGCAAGGGCTACGAGTCCGGCCCGGCCAACGACCCGCGAACGCTCACGCTGGCCCATTGGACGGGCCAGACGTGGGACGTGTCCGAGATCGCCCCGGCCGACAACAACTACGACTTCGCCTCGCTGTACGTCGAGGCCGACGGTACGTGGCGGGTCATCGGCGCGCTGGATCCCGGCCCGCAGGCCTGGAACACCGGCGGCGAGATGGCCATGTGGACCAGCACCGATGCGGGGCGCACGTGGAAGAAGAGGCAACTTACGAGCCACTCGAAGTGGAACCACCACTATCCTCGCCGCCCGCTGAATGCGCATCCGGGCTTCTACGCCCTCTGGGCCGACGGCCATGCGAGAGAAACCAGCGGCTCGAACCTGTACTTCGCTACGCGCGACGGCCAGGTCTACGTCATGCCCGGCAAGATGGACGGCGAGAGCGCAAAGCCGCAGCTCGTGACGCCGCAAGACGAAGGGAGACAACCATGAGAACCGGACTGGTATGCCTCGGCGTTCTGTGCGTCCTGTGCGGCGCATGCGTGGCGGCGGACAAGCAGAGGCCCAACATCGTCCTCGTCCTGGCCGACGACGTCGGGTACGGCGATCTGGCTTGCCACGGGAACACGCACGTAAAGACGCCGCAGATCGACGTGTTCGCACGCGAGGCGGTGGCTTTCTCCAACTTCCACGTCTGCCCGGTCTGCTCGCCCACGCGGGCGTCGCTGATGACGGGGCGGTACAACTTCCGCGGGGGGGTGGCGGATGTCTTCGGAAAGGCCTGTTGCATGGACCCAGCCGAGGTGACGCTGGCGGAGTGCCTGAAGGGGGCTGGCTACGCTACCGGGATCTTCGGCAAGTGGCATCTGGGAGACGACGCCGAGCACGCCCCGAACGCCCAGGGCTTCGGCGAGGCGCTGGTCCACCGCGGCCCGAGCATGCGGAAGTATACCAACCCGACCCTGCTGCACAACGGGAAGCCGGTCGAACGTGCGGGCTACTGCATGGACATCTTCACCGATGCCGCGATCTCCTTCATCCGCAAGAACCGCTCGCAGCCGTTCTTTGTCTACCTGGCTGCCAACCTGGTCCATACTCCGCTGCAGGTTCCGCCCGAGCTGGCGGCCGAGTTCGCTGCGACGGGCTTGAGCGAAAGCACGCGGCGACTCTACGGCATGATTCGCAGCGTGGACAACAACTTCGGCAGGCTCCGGGCGGCGTTGAAGGAACTCGCCCTGGAGGACAACACGCTGCTGATCTTCCTGTCCGACAACGGTCCGTGCTCGGGGTCGGTCCCTCTGGACCGCCACATGGCCGGATTGCATGGGTTGAAAGGCACGGTGTATCAGAACGGCATCCGCGTCCCCTGCTTCATGCGTTGGCCGGGCGGGTTCGCCGGGGCCGCGAAGGTGACGCGCCTGGCGGCGCACATAGACGTATTTTCCACGTGCCTGGAAGCCTGCGGCATCGCGGCGCCGCCGGAAGGAAAGCCAGACGGAATCAGCCTGCTCCCGTTGCTGAAGGACCCGTCCGCCTCCTGGCCGGACCGCACGCTGTTCTTCCAGTGGGACAGCGGGCAAATCCCGCGGCGAGGGCACGCGTACGCCGTGCTGACCGAACGGTGGAAGCTCGTCCAGCCGTGCGGCATGGACATGCGACAGCAACAGCACATACGCAACCGCTATGCCGAACTCTGCCGCCTCCAGGGCCGCGGCGAACGGAGCATCGACGGCCCGCCGCGCTACGAGCTCTACGATATTGCGGCCGATCCGGGCGAGACTAAGGATCTGGCCGCCGAACATCGGGAGATCGTTGAGCGGATGAAGCAGCAATACGATTCGTGGTTCACCGATGTCGCCGCGCGGTGGTTGAAGGCCGCCGGCTCGCCGTCTTCTCAGCCGTGAGACCTCCCGCTCGTTGTGAGTGGCAATCAGGGCTTTCGCTTGAGCACCGCGTCGAGGAATTGGCAGGCTGCCTGGCGGGCGGCGGGTGGGAAGTCGTGGGCGCTGTCGGGATGGATGGCGGCGAGTTTGTCGGCGGCGCCCAGCAGGGCGTAGACGCCCCGGGCGGCCGCGAGGCAGTCGCGGACGCTGGAGACGTCGAAGTTGGAGTCATGCAGCGGCGCGTTGACGAAGACAGCCCGCGGGGCGACCGCCGCCAGGACCTCGGTGAAATCGAAGGGCATCCGCCTGGGGTCGCACCCGTAAGAGCTTGCGATGCGGGGCATGTAGCCGGCGTGGCTCCAGCCGGCCAGCTTGCCCCCGTAGTACTTGGGGAACGAGGTGAATCCGCAGCTCGATACGGCGGCTTTCACCCGCTCGTCGAAGGCGGCCAGGAAGAGCGTGTTGTGCCCGCCCAGCGAGTGGCCGATGCAGCCGATCCGCCCGGGCTCGACCTCGGCCATCGCCTCCAGCACGTCGACGGCCCGCATGTGGTTCCAGATGCCCTTCATGGTCGCGCTGGCGTAGCCGGCGGCGTAGGCGTCGAACTTGTACTCGCCGTAGTTGGGGTAGTCGGGGCAGAGGGCGACGTACCCGCGTCGGGCCAGCTCCAATCCATAGGCGAGATTCGTCTTGGGCCCCAGCCCGGCCGGCTCGTCTTTGCCGATGGCTGTCGTCTGGTGCAGGCACAAGACGCCCGGCAGGCGGGCCCGCGGGTCCTTGGGTTGGGCCGGCAGGATCAGCCATGCCGGCACGCGGTCGCCCTTCTCGCTGGCGAAGGTGATCTTGCGCCGGACCACGCCGTCGCCCGTTCGGTCGCTCAGTACCTTCACGTCCAGCGGGACCTTCGCGGAGGCCGGCGGCAGCGGGCCCATCACCTGCTGCATTGCTTGGAGGATATGTTGGCGGCGGACCTTCCACTGCTCCGGCGACTGTACCGGCTGGATCGCGCCGGCTGCGTCCATGAAGGCCATAACGTTGGCCTTATCGACGTAGAAGGGAGGCGCCGCGGGCTGAGCCGGCGCGGTGGCAGGGGCGGCGCCGCCGGCCGCAGCAGGGGCATTCTCCGTCGTCGCCACCAGGATCAAGCCCAGCAGTCCTATCCAATGACGCTGCTTCATCGGCGTCCTGAGCCTTTCTCCCTACTCTTCCTTTCGCAGCGTGACCGGCCCAAGCAGCCCGGAAGGGAAGAGATCTCGCCCCTTGCCGGACTTCTTGCGGGCGGCACAGATCGCACAACCGTAATATCCGTGGCTGAGCGTGTCGTAGGTCCGCACGTTGGTCACGGTGAGGCGCTTGTCGCTCGGCAGGGCGGCGTCGCCGATCAGGCGGTTGGGCCAGAGGTTGGCCACCTCGATCTCCAGTTCGTTGGCGCCCGCCTTGGCAGCGGTGGTCAGGTCCGCCTGCCACGGCGCAGTCCAGACCACGCCGCAGTCACGGCCATTGAGGCGGACGCGGGCGAGGTGGCGGACCTCGCCCAGGTCCAGCAGGAGACGCTCGCTCTTCTCAACCACGGGCAGGTCGATCCGCTTGCGGTAGACGGCCAGGCCGCTGTAGTGGCGGATGCCGTCCTCGGGCCTCTTCGTCCAGTCGGTCAGTTTGTCGAAAGCAACGCGAGCGGGTCCGCCCCACTTGGGGTCGAAGGAGACCTCCCACGCGCCGGTGATCTCGCCGACGGCGACGGACTTTGGGAAGTTCTCGGTCTTATCCTCTCCGCTTGCCCCGGCCGCCGGGCGGCGGAAGACGACGAACCAGCTCTGGCGCGGGGCGAACTGCAGCGGGACGGTCGTCCGGCCGGCATCGCAGGCGAACCGGGGCAGGTCGCGGACGTGCCCGGTGACGGCATCCCACAGTTCCGGCTGGCGCCCGGCGACGCGGAAGACCGCCTCCGCCGACGCCGGGGCGGCCGACAAGTTGCAGACAAAGTACACGTCCGCGTCGCCCACATGCCGGTGGATCCAGTCCAGCCGAGCGCCGGCGGACACCTCACGCAATTCCAGGTCCGGCGGGAGCGAGTCGGTCTTCGTCAACTCCTCCAGCGGCTTGCCCCAGAAGACTCGTCCTTGCCCCAGTTTCCGCTCGCCGCTCTCGGCCGGCCTGGTTCCCCACATCGCGTCGGCGAGTTCGCGGACTTCGTCGTCACACTGGGGATAGTTGCCCAGCCCCGGGGCCTGGCCCGGGCGCGGGCCGACCACTGTCAGCCCATCGCGCACCAACTCGCCGATCTTTCGCAGCACCGCGGGCGAGACGGACCAGCCCGCCTGGCCGGGCAGGACGAGATAGCGGTAGCTCATGCCGCTCTTCAGCGTTAGCCGCCCGTCCTTTGCGGACGCCAGCGTCAACAGGACCTCGGCGTTGAGCGAGTCGTAGTCGTAGCCCGGCGGCAAGGCCGGGCTCAGCCGGCCGCGCCCCGGGACAAAGCCCGGAATCTGCTCGCCGTGAAACCAGGCGAAGTCGGCCACGAACCGCCCGCTCCGCAGCAGGTGCTGGCAGCGGGCCAGGTATGTCAGCCACCCGTCGCTCAGCGGCCACCAGGTGAGGTTCGGATCGAAGTGTGTGCCCACGTGGGCCCACTGGAAACCGGGCCTGGCGTCGAGCCGCGGCTGGTGCACCCAGAAGCACAGGACGTTCCGCGTGAGGCCGTGGCAGAGGGCCTCGTCGCCGATGTCTTTCATGTTCCACGGGTCGGCGGTCCAATCGCAGGCGAAGGAAGTGTACGCCTCGGCCTGGCAGTCGGCCTTGCCGTAGACATGGGCGGTGCTGGCGGCCTGCTTGAGGGACGGGTTGCGGTCCATTGTCCAGGAGATCGGCCCGGCGGGCTCTGAGTTGCGTTTCCAGAACTCGCCCATGGGGATGTCGTTGATGCCGACGCACTGCAGGCCGTCGATCCAGTGTTTGAAGAACGGCCCGCCGGATTCCGGGTGCGTGCCGCGCAGGCCCGCGGCGACGGCCAACTCGCGGAGGCGCCCGTAGTACCGCTCAGCCGTCAGGTCCGCGGCCGTGCGGCGGTAGTCGGCGAGGAAGCGGCTCTCGATCTCGCGGTCGGCCATCGCGTTGCCGACCACCGCGGGCAGGCAGGGCAGCGGGTCGTAGCCGCGGCGCCGTCGGAACTCCTCGCGCATTTTCGGCGTCCAGGTGGGCTGGCCCAGCTCGTAGCTGTCGATGTGGACGTACTGGAATGTCTTGCCGGCGAGTTGGCCCGCGTCGGCGACCAGCTTGGCGCCGGTGGCGGCCCAGTGGGCGTCCATCGCCTCAGCCGACATGATGTCGATCTCCGGCCCCGCGGGGCCCGAGCCCACGCACTGGGTCTGGGTGCCGTGCAGCGTCCAGCCGAGCCGCACCACCTTCCACGCGCCGGCCGGTACGTCCCAGTTGAGCTTGCCGGCCTCGTCCAGCCGATCAGTCAGGTCCACCACGCGGGCGTGGTCCCAGCGGCGGCTGGGGCGGCCTTTCTTCATCTCCTCAGCCGTCAGCAGGTCGATCTCCGCCACCTGCACGTTCCACGACTGCGGGCCGCGGTACGGATGGGCCGTGAGGAACACGGCGCGGAAGAAGCGGGCCGTCGTGGGCTTGAAGGCGAGCGTGGCCGCCTTGTTGTTCGCCAGCGTCGCGCGGTGGAGCGTCCGCCAGGTCTTGCCGTCGTCGGACGCACGGACCTCGACGTCCTTGGGCCCGCAGTCGCTGTAGGGCTGGATGAACAGCGCCGCCGCGGCAAATGGCTGGGCGTACTCGAACTGGAGGTGCTCGCTCTTTTCGGGCGTGGGGCCCATGCCGGGCTTGTCGCCGTTGGAGATCCAGCGGGTGTCGTCGGCGAGGTCCTCGGCCAGGGGCGGCCTGTAGTCCTTGTAGGACGAGCTGGCTGTGAGCCTACAGGCGGCGCGGGCCGCGCCATCGGGCAGGGGGCATGCGAGGACGGCGACGTCGCAGTAGACGTTCTGCACGGCCGGGGGGCGCGGCAGGGCGATCGACTTTCGCCCCGGGCCCTCGACAGTGAGAGCGGAGGCGGTGAGTTTCTTGGCGGCGTGTTCGGGGCCGACCCACGGACCGCCCGCGTTCCAGCCGCTGCACAGGTTCACCGTCAGGACGATGCCGCAGCGATCGGCCTCGGCCAGGGCGTGGCGGTAGAGCTCGCGCCAGGGGTCGGACATGAACGCGGGCCCGCGGGGGGCGTCGGGTCCGGCCAGTCCGGCGTCGAACAGCAGGGCGCCCGCGATGCCCTTGTCGCGCATGGCCTCCATGTCGCGGGTGATGCCCTCCTTGCTGGCCGCCCCGTTGAGCCACCACCAGTAGCACCAGGCCTTGGCCGCGCCTGGCGGCCTGGCGAAGCCGGCCTGCAGATCGGCGGCGTCCTGCGCCAGCCCCATCGAGGCAGGAAGCAGCAGGGCAAGAAGCGCGAGCAGTCTGGCCATGACGGGGTTCCTTTCGACAGCCGTCAGTACGCGGCAGCCAGAGCACCAAACGGTTCGGCGGGGGGGATATGGCGATCACTCCGCCGAGTGCACCTCGCATCGCCGGTTCATGGCCAGGTTGGCCAGCTTGTCGGCCTGCACGTTCTGTTCGCGGCGGACGTGGCGGAAGCGGCACCGGGCGAACTGGCGGGCGAGTTGGCAGGCCTTGTCGTAGAGCGGTTGGAGCCCGGCGTTCTTCACGCGGTACTGCCCGGTCATCTGGCGAACCATCAACTCGCTGTCGCTGACGATCTCGACCTCGCTGGCCCCCAGCAGGGCGGCCGACTCCAGCCCGCCGATCAGCCCGCGGTACTCGGCCACGTTGTTGGTGGCGTGCCCGATAAAGATGCCGCGCTCGATCAGGACCGTGCCGTCGTCCGCGGAGACGACGATGCCCGCCCCGGCCGGGCCGGAGTTGCCTCTGGAACCGCCGTCGACGTGGACGACGACCTTGCGTGCGCCCGCCGGCGGGTCGGAGGGGGCGCGGGCGGCTTGCGAGGCGGGTGGGTCAAGCAAGGGAGTTCCCTGGGGCGGTCGGATGTTGGGTTTCCTGGCCATGGATGCTCAAAAATAAAGGACGCTGCCCCGTGTCGCCCGCGGGCAGGGCGTCCGTGCCTGCCTGGGCGATGACGCCACCCGTGTGCGGCGGGGGAATCAAGATGGCGCTCACACTCGTTATCGCGATCGGGCCTTCTCGGCCTCGGGTTCGAGGTAGAGGATCCGCTTGCAGTTGTCGCAGGTACGGATCTCGTCGCGGACCCGCAGGGCGTTGGCGTGCTCGGCGTTGAGGCCCATATAGCAGCCGCCGCAGATGTAGTCGTGGGGCGGTTTCTTGCCGTGGATTTCGATGACGGCCATCGCCTCGCCCTCGTACTGCTCGGCGATCCGGTCGAAGTAGGCCAGCGCGTCAGTGGGGACGGCCTTGGCGGCCTCCGCGCGGCGGACCGTCAGGTCCTCCAGCATCTTGGTCAGGCGGGCGACTTCCTCCGAGCTGGTCTTCTGGATCTCCTGCATCCGCTGCTCTTCCGCCTCGACCTTCGCTTTGGCCTCTCCCGCGGTCGCCTTGATGGCCTCGACCTCCTGGATGATTCTCAGGGCTTCTTCTTCGATCTTGGCGTTGTCCGCCTTGAGGGTGTTGATCTGGGTGAGGATCGCCGAATACTCTTTGTTGGTCTTGACGGTGTTGAGGGTGCCGCGGAGTCGGAGCACTTGCTGCTCGCGGGTTTTGAGGTCCAGCTCGTGGCGGTCGGCCGACATGCGCCGGTTGGTGGCCCGCTCCAGCAGGGCCTTGTGTTCTTCCTGTAGCTGGTCGATGCGATGCTGCTGTGCCGCTACAGCGTTCTGACGACTCTTGAGTCGCCCACGTACGTGGGCAAGTTGACGTTCCACCGACTGCAACTGAAGCAACGCATCGAGCATCTTTGCCATGGGCCATTCCCTCTTCACTTGTAAAGGTACGGCTGAGTCCTAATCGACGCGTCATTATCGCAGGGATTCGCCAGAAGTTCAAGGGCGAAATTCCGAGGGTTGGAGCACCAGGACCACGGCGTTCCCGAGGCCCGCAAAGAAGAAGAAAGAACCCGCAGACTCCGTTCCTGGCGCTCTCTGTACGTCTGTCCCTCACGGACTTGGAGATTCCGGGCCGCTCACTTCCCCACGCAGAAGCGAGCGAAGATTCGCCCCAGCACGTCTTCGGTAACGATCTGGCCGCTGATCTGCCCAAGCTGGGCCAGGCTGCATCGCAGCTCGACGGCCGCCAGCTCGGCGACCTCGGCGACGGCATCTGCCGCTGCCAATAGCTCGGCCGCCCGGGCGGCGGCCTGGGCGGCGTCGACCAGGCAGCGGCGTTGGCGTTGGTGGAGGGCCAGGGCCTGCCCCGACCGCGGCGCCTGCACGTCCAGGCACTCGTCCAGCCACGCCCTCAGTTCGTCCAGGCCTTCGCCCGTCAGGGCGGAGGTCCGCAGTGCGTCCGCTTGTAGTGCGCCCGTAAGGGCGTCAGAGGCCTGTGATCGCCTTGCCGCGTCACCACCGACCAGGTCGCACTTGTTGGCGACCACCCGCAGGGGGCAGCGGGGGTTGGCCTGGCGCAGCTCGTGCAGCAGGGCGGCGTCGGCCTGGTCTGGCCCGGCCGACAGGTCGCCGATCAGCAGCAGCACGTCGGCGGCTGCGACCGCCTGGCGGGCGGCGGAGTCGGCGGCCGCCTCCAGGCTGTCGCGGGCGGGGGCGAACCCGGCTGCGTCCTGGAGCAGGACCGTCCCGGCACGTTCGAGCGTCAGCGGGGCCGACAGCACGTCGCGGGTGGTGCCCGCCAGGGCCGACACGATCGCCCGGTCGCTTCCGGTCAGGGCGTTGAGCAGTGAACTCTTGCCCGAATTAGGCCTGCCCGCCAGCACCACGCGGGGCCGTTGGGCGTTCTCGGGCATCTGGGCGGCCTGCTCGGCCACGTCCGCTAGGTGACGCGCCTGGGCGTCCAGGCGGGCGGCCAAATTCGCCGGACGGTCCAATTCGATGGCCTCGTCTGCCAGGTCGATCGCCGCTTCCACGCCCGCCAGCACGTCGGCCAACTCGCCGGCGGCGGCCTGGCACAGGCGGTGGATCCGCCCGCCCAGGGCGGCGGCCGCCGAGCGGAGATGAGAGGCGTCGGCGGCGTCGATGACGTCGGCCACCGCCTCCGCCTGCGACAAATCGATCCGCCCCGAGAAGAACGCCCGGGCCGTGAACTCGCCCGCCATGGCCGCTCGGGCGCCCGCCGCCGACAACTCCTCCGCCATCGCTCCCGCCAGCACGGGCGAGCCGGGCACGTGCAGTTCGATCACGTCCTGACGCGTGTACGAGCGGGGGGCGCGGAACACGTACGCCCGCGCGGGGACCTCCACGCCGCCGCTCAGGCGGACGATCCCGTCGAGGGCGCGAAAGCCCGGCACGTGCTCCAGGGCCGCGGGCGCCTCCGCTCCCACCGGCGCGAAGACCCGCCCGGCCAGCGAGGTCGCCTCCGGGCCGCTCAAGCGCACGATGGCCCGACCGGCCGGGCCCGCCGCCGTCGAGATCGCCACGATCGTGTCGTCCAGGGGATACACGCAAAGGATTATACTGCGCTGGCGTCGGGAACGGGCGAGGCGAACGCGGGACATACGACGCCATGACCGGTCGCCAACGCCCCAAGCCGTGCTCCTCCGGGTATACCCTGAGGAGGCAATAATCTGTCCCTCGCGGTCGTCTCTTTCCGATACAGTACGTGTGGAGAGTTCCTTCTACTTGCCGCCCCCAGAGGCAGGGAGTCCCGAATCCATGGGTTTTGTTGGCGTACGTTATCCTCGGCGTCTCGATACGCCCCTCGTGCCGCTGGTCGAGGGCCTGGAATCTCGTCTGCTGCTCAGCGCGGATCTGTCGGTCGCGATGGGCAATGTCACCGTGGCCGGCAAGAGCGCCGCTACCACGCGGATCGTCCCGGGCGACTACGTCCAGGTGGAACTGCTGCTGACCAACGTGGGCGACCAGAACGCCATCGGGCGGTTCGGCGTTGAGTTGTTCGGTTCGGCCGACACCGCGCTGGACGGGCTGGACGAGTTGATGACCGCGCCGTCCACCCGCTATGCGTACGTCAGGCCGGGGCAGACGGTGCGGCATCTGTTCAGTCTGTCGATCCCCACCGGCGCGACGCCGGGCGACTACTACCTGATCGCCCGCATCACGCCCGAAGCGACGGTCGGTGACGCGAACGCGGCCAACGACGTGGCTGCCAGTCTGGCTCCCGCCCGCCTGCGGTGGATGAGCGGGATGGTGGACGGGCGGCGAGTCGTGCTGCGGCTCAGCGAGGACGACGGCACGGGCCTGCTGCTCCAGGTGGTCAACGGGACGGCCGAACTGACGCCCAATCCCGGCGGCGCGCCGGACCTGGCGGTGACGGGCACGACGGCCTATTCGTCCGTCATGGCCCTGATGACCGCCCGCGGGGCCGACGGCGTCTTCGCCCTGGGCAACGTCAACTTCGACTCGGCGGTGGGGACGGTCATGATGTCGTCCCTGAGCATCGGCGGCGACCTCCAAGCCCCCGGCGGGGCCAGGCTGTTGTACCTGGGCGACCTGAACGCCGCCGCACACCAGACCGTCACGCTGGGCAGTTCGCCGCTCATCGCCTCCACCATGATCATGGGCGGGCGCTTCCGCAACGTTCAGATCGACTCCGACACGGCGTTATCGATGCTCCGCCTGGGCGAGTGGCTGGACGACGACGCGACGGCTGACCGCCTGACCGCGCCGTCGCTGGGCACGCTATACGTGCTCAGTTCGCCGGTGACGGGGGCGTCGGGCAACTTCCAGGCCGACCTGGTCCTGGGCCGGCCGGGCCCCGCCCAGCCGCTGAACTTCGCGTCCATAGGCGGCCAGCTCTCTCAGGGCTTGTGGGACATCGGCGGGCGGGCGGGAACGATCACCGCCGGCTCGATCGCCGCCGACTGGCGGGCGAACTTCACCGGCTCGCTCATCAGCCTCCTCGTTCGAGGCGACATGGCCGGCAGCTTGGCCGCCGCCTCATTCTCGGTCGTCTCCATCCTCGGCAACGTGGTCGGCGGGCAGATCCTCGCCGGCACGGACCTCGGGCGCGACGCCGCCCTGGGCGGCACGGGCGAGGCCGAGGACACCTTCGGCGCCGGAGGAATTACCTCCCTCATCGTTCGCGGCCAGGCCACTGGCGCCCTGGTGACGGCTGGGCTGCACCCCGGCGACGAGCAGATTGGCGACCTGAACGACCTGTACCTGGGCGGCTCGGCCAGCGCGATCCGCGTGGCCTCGTTCGGCGGGCTCGACGCCGCCAGCCAGGTCGCGGCCGCCCAACTTCCCTACCGGGTGATCGTAGCCGGCCGGTCCGTGAACCCCAACGACGACGCCCGCTTCGGTCAGAATCGCTTCGCCATGCGGGACAGCGGCACGACCGATGCCAACGGCGAGGTCGTGCTGAACGTCGCGGGCCAGCCGCAGACGTTCCGCCTGGCCGACGAGCAGACGCTGTTGCCCCTGAGCGGCTTCTGGGCCTCCGTCGCCGTCGACGCCCAGACGCTGGCGACGGGCCTGGCCGTCTTCGTGGACCCCAGCGGGCGTCGGCCGACGCAGTTCATGGTGCTCCGCGGCTCGGCGGCGCCCCAGGCTGCCCAGGCAAGCGGACGGCAACTGGCCGCCGAGGCGGCGCCGGTCCTGGCGGCCGAGGAGCCGGACGTCATCTCCGTCTACGCGGGCAACGTCTCGACCCGAGTCATCACCGACCAGATCACCGACAAGCTGACCGCGTTCTTCTTTGAGCGGCAGGCCGACGAGACGGCCGAGCAGTTCGCCCTCCGCCTGCCGGGCATCAAGGAGGCCGTCGGCTTCATGGCCTCCAGCCTGACCACCCTGGCGGGCATGGGCCTGCAGATGGCCGACACCCTCTCCAACGGGGCCGTCGCCCGCACCTTCGCCAAGTCCAAGTACGCCAAGACCGAACTGCTGACGCCAGAGCAGGCCTTGGCGAAGATCAAGTCCGACCGTCAGCAGGAAGGCATCACCACCGCCCTCATGCTCACTTTGGGGGGCAATATCCTCGAACTGGGAAACCCCTACACGGCCGCCGGCATGGCCCTGGACCTGATGGGCGACCAGATCGCCAAGGAATCCGTCTCGATCGCCGTCGGCCTGCCCAACATGGGCGTCCGCGTCACGTCCCTGTTCGGCTTCGACATCTACAGCCTCTCGCCCCTGACCATGACCGAGCAAATGGAGCGGGCCGGGCAGGTCAGCGTGTACATCCCCAACGCCGCCGACATGACCAGCGGATCGCTGGAGCTGATCCGCAAGGGCGACATCGGCACGTCCATGCTCATCCCGCTGGACCAGACCGGCTCCGCCGTCGCCGACGTGCCCGCGGGCGACTACCGGGCGATCCTCCGCGGGCCGGGCTTCAAGACGGCGTACCAGGACGTGAGCGTGGACGAGACGGGCCTGGACATCGAGCACACGATGGAAGACCCGCCGGTCCCCGGCGCGACCGTCGACCCGACCGACGGCCTGGTGACGACCGAGGCCGGCGGGACGGCCCAGTTCTCGGTGGTCCTGAACACCGCCCCGACCGCCAACGTGACCATCCCGCTGGCCAGCAGCGACGCCACCGAGGGCGTGCCGCTGAGGTCCTCGCTGGTCTTCACGCCCGCCAACTGGAACGTGCCCCAGGTCGTCACCGTCCGCGGCTCCAATGACCTGGTCGCCGACGGCGACATGGACTACGCCATTCGTCTCGGTGTGGCCATCAGCACCGACCTGGACTACAGGGGCATCAATCCCCCGGACGTCGCCCTGACCAACCTCGACAACGACGCGCCACCCGCGGGTCTTCCGCTGGGCGTCGTTCCGGTAGGCCTCTCCGGCGGCATTCAGTACGCGGCCGGGGGCACGAACATCGTCGTGAACGCCATCACCCTGCCCGCCTACGGCGGGTCTCCGCTCTCGGGGTACACGTGGACCCTGGCCAACGGCTCATCGTTCCCCGTGGGAACCACGGTAGATCGGTTTACGGGCGTCTTCCATGGCACGGGGGCTGCGATTGTGCCCGGGATCCACACGTTCACCATGGTCGTCTCGGACGGGACGCGCGTCGCCTCGGCGGAGTTCACGTTTGAGGCTGTGGAAGTGCCTGCCAATGACATACTGGGGGCGGCGGTCTTCCAGCAGAACGGCGGGAACCTCTACCTGCCGGACGCGACGGTCGGGCGGGGGTACGGCTGGACGTGCCTGGTCGTCGTGGGGGGCGGCGACAGTGCGGGCGTGCTCCCGCTGCAATGGATACTCGATTCGGGATCGCTGCCGCCGGGCATGTCAATCGACCCGGCCAGCGGCGTCCTGCGAGGCGCACCGCAGGCCAGCGCCGCCGGTCAGGACTACTGGTTCACCGTCACCGTCACCGACGCACTGGGCGTCGCCGCCGTCGGCTCGACCGTGTACAACTTCAGCGTGATCTGATCTGCAGGACGGTCAGCGAGTGAGGCGGCAGGGCCACCGCGCCCTCCCGGAAGCGCACCTGCGTCTTCTTCGGCACGACCCGGTCGGGTTTCTCCACGTCGTTGAAGGCGTCGGCTGACTCGCCCGACAGGACGGTGGCCGCGTGTGTCCCCTCGACCGGGGCATCCCCCAGGCGGACCGTGCAGGAGACGGCCTGGTCCGGGTGGCGGTTCACCAGGGCCAACGTCCATGTCTTGCCCGCCTCGTCGACCGTGGCGACGCCGTCGACCAGCGCCACCGAACCCTTGCCGTGCGCCAGCGGGAAGCTCTCCACCTCGCACGCCGCCACATGCGGCTGGAGCAGGTTCGCGTACATGGCCAGCACGTGGAAGGTCGTCCGCCGGACCACGCCCTTGGGGTGCACGTAGAGCGGGCCGCGGGTGTTCACGATCGGGGCGATGTTGGCCATGCCCACGTCCTCGGCGTGGCGCAGGCAGGCGTTGAGGAACGAGGCGGAGAACAGGGCGTCGGCCATCGTGTACTGCGAGGCGATGTCGTTGTTGCGGCGATTGCGGATGAACTGGGCGACGGCTGGGTCGCTCGCGTCGCTGACCTGCTTGCGCGGGAAGCCGGGGTGGTGCCACCCGCGGAGGTTCCACTCGTCGAAGGCGATCCGCGTCCGTCCGCGAACGCCCGCCTCTTCCAGAAGCCCGACGACGCGGCGGATGGTGCTCTCGGGCCCCTCGGAGTGCATGATGCACGAGAGGTAGTCCGGCGTGAGGTTGTTGCGCCAGCAGGGCAGCCAGTACTCGTGGATGGCCACGTAGTCCAGGTGCTTGCCCGCTGCCGCCAGCAGGGGCAGCGTCCAGTTGCGATTGGGCGTGGCTGCTGCCAGCAGCGTGAGCTTGGGATCCGCCTGGAGCATGAGCTGGGCTGAGCGGAGGACCAGCGGTCCCCACTCCTGCGGCTTGCGGGCGCCGATCTCGTGGCCGCCCCAGTTCTCGTTGCCGATCGACCAGAAGCGGACGTTGAGCGGATCGGCGCCCACGCGGAGTCGGGCGGCCGGGGTGTCGCTCGTGTTGCAGAACTCCACCCACTCCTTCATTTCCTCCGGCGTGCCGTTGCCGGCGTTGGTGCAGATGTAGGGCTCGCAGCCGACCAGTCGGCACCAGCGGACGAACTCCTCCGTGCCGAACGTGTTGGGGTCGACCACGCCCCAGACCGGGTCGCTTTGGGCCTTGCGGTCGCGCCCCACGCCGTGCTTCCAGTGATAGCCGCTGGCAAAGCACCCGCCCGGCCAGCGGACGACGGAGAGCTTCAACTCCTTCATCGCCTCAATGACGTCCTTGCGGAAACCGTTCTCGTCCGACAGCGGCGAGCCCGGCTCGAAGACCCCGCCGTAGACCTGGTTGTCGAAGTGCTCGAGGAACCCGCCGAAGATCATGGGACTGTACGGCTTCGACGCGGCGTCGCTGCGGACGGTCACGGTCGCCTGAAGCGGGTCGAGCTTGTCGCCCAGCGTCTCCAGGCAGACTTCGTCGTACCACGCCTGGCCGGTCGATTGGCCCCACCCGCCATAGAGACAATTGATCTCCAGCTTGGTGATCTGCCCGGTGCGAAAGACCGTGGAGACTCGCGTCCAGTCCCGCGTGCCGCTGACGGCCGGCGTCCGCACGTGCTGCATGTTCTGGATGTTCAGCAGGGCGCCGACCGCCCCGCGAACGTCCCGGGTGCGGATCCACCCGGAGAGGCGGTAGCAGGTGTCGGGTCTGGTCTCGACGATGGCCGACCATGCGGCGTCGGCCCCCTTGTCCGAGCGGATCGACACGCACCGTCTGCCGGCCCGCCCGGGCGAGTCCACGAGCCACCGGGCGTCCTCCCGCCCGGACCAGGCCCGGGTGGTCCAGCCGCGTGCCTCCTGGTCCGAACCGTCCTCGAACGAGGGATTCGGCAGGAGATTCGGCGCCGGGCCCTTCGCCTGGGCTGCCTCCTGTCCCCACGCGACGCCCGCCGTCGCCGCGACCAACACAATGGCCAGCACCTGCTTCATGCGCGATCTCCTGCACGGGCAATCAAGCTGCCTGCCTGGTCGGCCCGAGGCCCGGGCGGGTGCATTCTACCGCGTCGGGCAGGGAGGAGGTAGCGGCGAACCGGCAAACGCTGGCGTCGCCCCCTTGTTCGCGGTAGGATAGCCGTGCGTTTGCGGACCGTGTTTCAGACAACCACCAGGCAAAGGACAACAGCATGAGAACTGCCCTCGCGTTTGTGACCCTGTCGTTGGCGTGGACCATCAGCGGACTGGCCGAAGAGCGTGTGAGCCTGTTCGACGGCAAGACCCTCAAGGGCTGGACCGTCCTGAAGTGCGAGGCGGAGGTCGACAACGGCGAGATCCTCATCAAGGCGGGCAACGGCCTGGTCCAGACCGAGAAGAAATACGGCGATTTCGTGCTGGAGGTGGAGTGGAAGGCCCTGCGGCAGGACAAGTACGACAGCGGGATCTACTTCCGCTACGACGAGAAGATGCTGCCCGCCAACCGCCCCTGGCCGCCGCGTTACCAGGCCAACCTGCTCAAAGGGCAGGAGGGCAACGTCGCGGGCATCAAGGGCGGCAAATCGGAGCGGAAGGACCTGATCAAGCCCGGTGACTGGAACAAGTTCAAGCTCACAGTCCAGGGCGAGAAGGTGGAACTGGAGATCAACGGCCAGCCCGCGTGGAAGGGCGAAGGCCTGCAAGGCCCGAAGGAAGGCTTCATTTCATTGCAGGCCGAAGTGCCCGGCGGCGGGCAGTTCCGCTTCCGGAACATCTTCATCACGACCAACTAGACGGACATCCAGGCCGCGGAAGAGCGAGCACTGCGGGGGCTGCTTGTTTTTCGGCGGCCTGTGTGTTGACAGAATCGTCGGGCCAGAGGAGACAAACGTGTTTGCCAACAGGGCAGTGCGAGCGTGGTGGCTTGTCGGAATCGGTCTGCTGCTGGGGGCGGCGTCCCCGGCCCGGGCTGATCTGTGGGTAGACGCGTCGTCGGCGCCGGGCGGGGACGGGTCGGCGGCCAAGCCGTTCGCCACGATCAATGCGGCGCTCAAGGCGGCCAAGGGCGGCGAAACGATCACCGTCCGCAAGGGCGTGTATCGCGAGTCGGTGGCGGTGAAGGTCTCCGGCACGGCGGACAAGCCGACGGTGCTGCGGGCGGTGCCGGGAGAGCGGGTGGTGCTGTCGGGCTTCGCGCCGATCACCGGCTGGACGGAGCATGGCGGGGGCGTCTACCAGGCCGAGGTCGATGCGCCTGTCGGCGACCTGTACGTGGGCCTGCGGCCTCAGCAGGTGGCCTTCTGGCCGGACCTGGACCAGCCCATGCGCGACCTGAGCGAGGCCGACGCCAAGGCCCGCACGGTCAAGGCCGACGGTCTGCCCGGCGAGCCGGCGATCAAGACGGTGGCGGCGAGGCCCATGTCGGCGATGCTGTTCACGTACTTTGCCTACGGCAACTACTACCGGACCCTGCCGGTGATCAAGCTCGACGCCCCGGCCGGGACTATCACCCTGGGCGAAGACCGCAGCGTGGCCGGCCTGAAAGGCAAGAGCGGGCGACACCAGGACCGCTACCGCCTGGCCAACCACCCCGCGCTGATCCGCCGGGCGGGCCAGTGGGCGTTCGAGAAACTCGACGCCAAGCGGACGCGCGTGTACTTCCGCCCGGCTGACAAGGGCGACCTGAAACTCACGCAGTATCGCCGCGAGAGTCGGCAGGTGCTGTCGGTGGTGACCTGGCCGGGCGGGGTGTCGCACATCCGCATCGAGGGGCTGGAAATCTGCGGGTCGGGCAAGACGGGCATTCACGTCGAGCGGGCCGAGGACGTGAGCATCATCGGCTGCGTCGTGCACAACAACGAGGGCACGGGCATCTGGACGCGGCGAAGCAATAGTGTCCAGGTGCGGGGCAATCTGGTAGCCGCCAACGGAAACGGAATCTCGATCGCGTCGGCCCGCGACGCCCTGGTCGAGGGCAACGACGTGGGGATGAACCTGATCGACGGGATCACCGTGGCGGGCAACGTGTCGGGCAAGGTGGGGGGCGAGCCCGAGAGCGAGGGCGTCACCCTCCGCCGCAACTATGTCCACCACCACCTGTACCTGGGCCATCCGGACAACATCCAGGCCTACCGCGGGGTCAAGAAGTTCGTGCTGGAAGACAACGTGCTGCTGTGGGCGGGGCAGGCCCTGATGACCGAGGAGGTCGACGGCGCGACGCTCCGCAACTGCGTCGCGGTGGGGACCGGGGCGGTGGCGGTGATCTTCGGGCATTCCAACTCAAACGATTGGACGGTCGCCAACTGCACCGTGGGTCTGGGCGGCTGGGGGGCGTTCTCGCTGACCGGCAAGAACTACCGCTTCCGCGACAACATCGTCTGGAACAACCCGCTGGGCCTGCCGCAAACCGCCGACAGCGACTACAACGCGTTTGTCTCCCTCCACGACGACTGGCCCGTCGTCCTGGTGTCCAAGCCGAAGTGGAGGAGCTTCACCTCCCTGGAGGAGGCGGCCAAGGCGATCGCGCAGGAGAAGCACTCCATCCGTGCCGCGGCCGCCTTCCGCGGCGCCCCGTCCTGCCAGGCGGTCGCGCTGGGCGATGACGCGAACACGGCCAACCGGCTGGCCCTGCGGGTGCGAAAGGCGGAGCAGATCCAGGACTTCGCGGTCGGCGACAACGTGGAAATCAACGGCGACGGAGTGTTGAGGCGGATCACGGCGGTGGAGGGCGGGGCGATCCGCTTCGAGCCGCCCCTGCCGCGGCGGCCCTTCCGCGACGCGCTGGTGTGGAACTGGAAGCAGGCCAAGTCGCCCGTGCTGGACCTGCGCCCGGCCGAGGGCAGCAAGGCGACGACGGCTGCGGAGGGCAACAAGCCCGCCGGGGCGATGCTGGACATTCCGGCCTATCAGCGGGGCGATTTCAACGGCGACGGCAAGCGGGACATTCCCGACCTGCCCGCGGACGTGAAGGCGTCACTGCCCGATCCGAACAACATCGTCGTGCCGCTCTACGGGTCGTAAGCGCGCGGCACTCACGCAAGGGCGTGCGTTCGTGGTGCGCCCGTAAGGGCGTTGGATCGGACCGTGCGTCGGGGCAGGCGAGACGGGGACGGACGCTACCGCCAGTTGAACCAGTTGCCCACGGGCACGCCGCCATAGCGGCAGCGGACCCTGTTGCCGGGAACGGTCTCCACGTGCCCGTCGCCGAAGGCCTGGTTGGACCAGTAGAGGTTTCGCCCCTGGCAGTGGGTGGCGCTGAGCCCCATTTCCGCCCCGTGCGTGGAGGGGTCGAGGGTGTTGTCGCGGGAGAGGGAGGTTCCGACGATGTCGGTGACGATGGGGTTGAGGACGGCGTCGGCCTTCGGATCGGCCGAGCCGATGGGCCCGCGGATGACCTCGTCGGGGATCAGCCCGGTCTCGGGCGGGATGGACACGTTGCCATTCAGCCGCGGCACCCACAACATGTAGCCCAGCAGCGTGAAATAGCCGTAGTAATCATACCCGCCCGGCTGGGAGCGGCTGGGCGCCAGGTCCGGGCAGAAGAACATCGCGTGGGGCACGCCGTAGCGGTTCTGGAGGATGAGGCGGAAGTCGTTGCTCACGTCCCAGAGATTGCGGCCCGTGCCGCCCATGTCCTGGCGTGGCAGGTAGCCCTGGTTGGCGGTGGCATAGTTGCACATGCCCAGGGCGAGCTGGTGCAGGCCGGACGCGCAGATGCTGGTGCGGGTGAGGAACTTGATCCGTCCCAGCGTGGGCACCAGCATCGCCAGCAGCAGGCTGATGATGCTGACCACGACCAGCAACTCGATCAGGGTGAAGCCTCTGACGGGGCGGATGTTCTGCCGACTTTGCATGTTCAATGTATCATAGTCGCTCGGCGGCGATTCTGTCTACGGCCTGTCGCACCGCGCGGATGTGCTCGGGCGTGGTTCCGCAGCAGCCGCCGATGAAGCTCGCGCCCGCCTCCGCCAGCGCCGGGACGAACGAGGCGAACTCCTCGCTGTCCATGGGAAAGACGGTGCGCCCGGCTGAGTCCACGTGCGGCACGCCGGCGTTGGGCTTGATCCAGATGGGCAGGTCGGTGAACTGTCGCAGCAGTCCGGCGACGCGGACGTAGTTGGCCGGGCCCACGCCGCAGTTGGCGCCGACGGCGGCGGCGCCGCATTCGGCCGCCGTGCGGACGAAGGCGTCGACGGTGTCGCCCATCATGGTGGCCGAGCCGTCGGGCCCGCTGGAGAAGGTCATCGACGCCGCCAGCGGCAGCTCGCAGGCCTCACGGGCGGCCCGCAGCGCGATGGTCAGCTCGGCCAGCTCGGCGAAACTCTCGAAGAGGATGGCGTCGGCCCCGCCGTCCTGGGCGGCGCGGGCGGCCTCGGCGAAGGCGGCGGCGAAGACGGATTCCTCTATCTCCCCCATCATGACGATCTTGCCGCTGGGCCCGATGGAGGCGAAGACCTTGGCCTGCTCGCCGGCGGCCTGGCGGCTGATCTGCACGCCGGCGCGACCCAGTTCGGCGGCGCGGTCGGCCAAGCCGTGGGCGGCCAGGATCAGACGGTTCGCGCCGAAGGTGTTGGTGAGAATGACGTCGCTGCCGGAGCGGACGTAGCCGTCCGCGACGGCCCGGACCGCGCCGGGGTTCTCCACGTTCCACAGTTCGGGGGCCGCGCCGGCCGGCAGGCCCTGGACCTGGAGTTCGGTGCCCCACGCGCCGTCGCTGACGCGGACAGTGGAGGCATAATCTTGGATGTTCAGTGCCATGGTCAGCCCTCGATGTTCTCAAACAGCGCGGTGGAAAGGTACCGCTCACCGAAGCTGGGCAGGATGACAACGATGGTCTTGTTGGGGCCGTCGTCGCGTTTGACGAGTTCGGCGGCCGCGGCCAGGGCGGCGCCCGACGAGATGCCGACAAAGACGCCCTCGGTCTTGGCGGCGCGGCGGGCCCAATCGAGTGCCTCGTTCTGGTCGATGGCGATGACCTCGTCGATGAGCTTCAGGTTGAGCACCTTGGGCACGAAGCCGGCGCCGATGCCCTGGATCTTGTGCGCCCCGGGCGAAAGAGGCTTGCCCTGGAGGGTCTGCGTGAGCACGGGGCTCTGGAGCGGCTCGACGGCCACCGCGCGGAACGACGGCTTGCGGGGCTTGATGGCCTCGGCGACGCCGGTGATGGTCCCGCCGGTGCCCACGCCGCTGATGACGACGTCCACCTTGCCCGCGGTATCGTTCCAGATCTCCATGCCGGTGGTGCGGCGGTGAACCTCGGGGTTGGCGGGGTTCTCGAACTGCTGCGGCATGAAGGCGCCGGGCGAGTCGCGGAGGATCTCCTCGGCCTTGTCGATCGCCCCGCGCATGCCCTCGATGGCGGGCGTGAGCACCACGTCGGCGCCCAGGAAGCGCAACACTTTGCGCCGCTCGATGCTCATCGAGTCCGGCATGGTAAGAACCACCTTGTAGCCCCTCGCGGCCGCCACGAACGCCAAGGCGATTCCCGTGTTGCCGCTTGTGGGCTCGACGATCAGCCCGCCGGGCTTGAGTTTGCCCTCACGCTGGGCGGCCTCGATCATGGACAGGCCGATGCGGTCCTTGACGGAGGCCAGCGGGTTGCGTCCCTCCAGCTTGCCCAGGACCGTCGCCTTGCACGCGAAAAGCTTGCGAAGGGCGACCAAGGGCGTGGAACCGATGGTGTCGACGACTGAGTTATGGATGCCCATTCTGATTCCTTTGGTCAATGCGTATCCAGGTACTGTACTGTGACGGCCGGCCGAAATCAAAGGGCCTTCCGGCGGGAGATGCGGCTGGCTGAACGAACGAGGTCGCAAGAGGCACCCCGTCGGGCCCGATTTCTCGCTTCATTCTAGCTCCACCGCATACCCGCTCGGGCATTTTTTGCCTCCCTCACTCGGGCCCGTGCGTTAGGATACGCCTCATGGACGAGGACCGGACCAGCAGACAGGCGGATGCCGGCGCCCGCCCGGGCGCGGTGTTCCTGGACCGCGACGGCACGATCATCGAGGACCGCGGGCACCTGGGCTCGATCGAGCAAGTGGTGTTCTATCCGCGCGCGCTGGCGGCCCTTCGCGAACTGGGCCGAAGCTTCCGCCTGTTTATCGTGACCAACCAGACCGGTGTGGGCGAGGGGACCATCACGGCCGGCCAGGCCCGCGCGGTCAATCGCCACGTCGTGGAGCGCCTGGCGGCGGGGGGGGTGGAGATCGTCCGGACCTACACCTGCCCGCACCGGCGCTCCGAGGGCTGCATCTGCATCAAGCCCAATCCGCACTGGCTGTTGGAGGCCGCCAGGGCCTACGACGTGGACCTGGCCCGCTCGTGGGTGGTGGGCGACCATCCGCACGACGTGGAACTGGCCCGGCGGGCGGGGGCCCGCGGCGTGTACGTGCTGACCGGGCACGGCGCCAAGCACCGCGCCGACGTGCCCCAGGGCACGAGTGTTGCCGAGGACATCAGCGAGGCGGCCCGGCTGATCCTGGACGAACGAAGTTGAGTTGCTCCGTCTCCGGCCCGTCGGCACGTGGATGATGGGCGGGAACAGGGCGGCGCTTCCTGTCGTGAGCAGACCCCGCGGACAGTTCTCCCCGGGTCGTGTTTTGCCTCCCCCCGACATTGCCGAAGCGGCCCGGCTCATCGCCCCAGACGCTTGGTCAGGTCCAGCACGGACCGGGTGAAGGTGAAGTCGGCGGTGTCGGGGACGCAGCGCGAGGGGCCGGCGACCCAGCTCTCGACCATGATCTGGTCCGGCCGGCCGTCCACCAGCGCGTAGTCGTAGCCCTGCTGCATGACGCCGACGTACCAGGCGGCGTCGTCGCCCAGGCCCTTTCGCTGCATGGCCGGAAAGAGCGAGGCCCAGTAGATCAGGCTGAAGGGGAGCTTGAGGCGGCGGCAATGGAGTTCGAGTTGGCGGACCTCGCGCCACGAGCCGCGGTTGAAGGCGACGAACTCCGCCCAGTTCACGTCCAGGCGGTAGAAGTCCAGGCCGCGGACCTTCCGCTCGGCCAGGCGGGCGTTCAGCGACTCGATCCAGCGATAGTGGTCGGCCAGCGGGACCGACGGGTAGGGCTCGATGTCGCCGACGAGGATGGACGGGTCGTAGCGGCGGACGGCGGCGACGTACTCGGCGGTCTCGCGGAGAGCGTGCTCGTCGTCCTTGTGGATGTGCTTTCGGCAGCAGAGCAGAGGTTCGTCCATGGCGACGGCGTGGATGCGGCCTCCCAGGCGGCGCAGGCGGTCCCACATGGGCTTCTCGATCTCGAAGGTTCGGGCACCGGTGTGGCTCCAGGGCTTGATCGCGCCGACCTCCAGGGCGAGCTTGATCTTCCAGTCGGCCAGCATGACCAGCCAACGGCGCAGCTCCTGATCGTCCTTGAACTGTTTGGTGAAGTTGAGGTCGGTGTAGGAGATCACATCGACCCGCTCGCGCGTGGCCGCCCACTGGTCGGGGTGCTCGAAGAGTTCTCGCAAGCACCGCCCGTTGTCGTAGGCGGGCGGGCCCATCCAGACCTCCGGCTTTGGAGCGGCGGGACGCGTAGTCCCGGCCTGCTCGGCCGGGCGGGTGGTCTGGGCCTCGGCGGGCGAAGTCCAGAGCGCCAATGCGAGGATCGGGGCCAAGGTGGCGCACGTGGCGGGCAGCAGGACGGGCACTCGTTTCATGAAGGGCATTGTCGCCAAGGCGCGCCGGCGGTCAAGGGAGCGTCACGTTCAATGGTCAATGGTCAATGATCACCGGCTGATGACGAACAGGGCCAGGTCGGCGTTCAGGTTGGGGTCTTCGTGGACCTCTCTCTGGGCCTCGGTGTCCAGTGCGATCCGCCTGTGGATGGTGATGCCCTTCTCGTGACAGAACTGCTCGAAGTCGGCGATGGTGATCACCCGGATGTTGGGCGTGTTGTACCACTTGTAGTGGAGTTGGTCGCTCTCGGGGGCCCGGCCCTGCTCGGCGAGCATGCGCCGCAGCCTGCGGTAGCCGAAATTGGGGAAGCTCACCAGTCCCCGCCGTCCCACGCGGACGATGTCGTTGATGACCAGCTCGACGTCGACGATGGCCTGGAGCGTGCGGGAGAGCACGACCCAGTCGAACTGGCCGTCGGCGAAGCTGCCCAGGCCGCGGTTGAGGTCGGCGTGCACCACGTCCAGCCCGCGCCGCACGCTGGTGACGATAGCCTGCTCCAGCAGTTCGACGCCCATGGCCCGGCCCAGCCCGCGCTGCTTGAGACGCGCCAGCAACTCGCCGCCCCCGCAGCCCAGGTCCAGCACGCTGGCGTCGGGAGGGATCAGTTCGGCCAGGCGGTCGTAGTCCAGCCGGTGGCGCCGCACCGGGCTGAACATGCTGGTGGGGCTGTAGCCGGCGTCATCGTCCGGGAGACTCTCCTCCGGCTCGCCCTGCCCGGTCAGCGAGGCCAGGAACCCCCGTATCAACTCGCCGTAGCGGTCCACGTCGTCCTCCAGCAGGAAGGCGTCGTGCCCGCAGCCGCTGGTCACGTTGCAGTAGCTGACCGGCTTGTCGGCCAGGATCAGGGCGTGGACCATCTCCTGCGACTCCTCGGGCGAGAACAGCCAGTCGCTGGTGAAGCTGATGAACAGCCAGCGGCAGGTGGCCGGGGCGAAGGCCTTGATCAGGTCCTCCAGCGTGGGCCCCATGTCGAACAGGTCGATCATGGTGGTCAGGACCATGTAGCTGTTGGCGTCGAATCGCTCGACGAACTTGGCCCCCTGGTAGCCCAGGTACGTGCCGACGGAGAACTTCTTCTCGAAGAGGATGGGCACGTCGCGGGGGCTGGTGCGGTTGGCGTCGAACTTCTCGCGCATGGCCTCGCGCGAGAGGTACGTGATGTGCCCGATCATGCGCGCGATGGCCAGGCCCACGCGGGGCAGGTTGCCGCTGTCGTAATACTCCCCGTTGCAGAAGTTGGGGTCGCGGAGGATCGCGTTGCGCGCGACGACGTCGAAAGCCAGCCCCTGGCTGGACAGGCGGGCGGAGGTGGCCACCGGGATGGCCCCGCGAATGCGCTGGGGATAGACGGTGGCCCACAGCAGGACCTGGTGGCCGCCCATGGACCCGCCGATGACGCCCAGCAGGCACTCGATTCCCAGGTAGTCGACCAGGCGGCGCTGCGTCTCGACCACGTCGCGGGTGGTCAGATTGGGGAAGTCCGCCCCGTACCGCCGTCCCGTGGCGGGGTTGATGGAGTTGGGCCCCGTCGTGCCCCGGCAGCCGCCCAGGATGTTCGGGCAGATGACGAAGTACTTGTCGGTGTCGATGGGCTTGCCGGGCCCGATGGCGATTTCCCACCAGCCGGCGTCGTCGGCCTCGTCGTGGCGGGCCACGTGCGAGTCGCCGCTCAGCGCGTGGCAGATGAGGACGGCGTTGCTTCGGTCGTCATTGAGGCGGCCGTACGTCTCGTAGGCCACCGTCACCTCGTCCAGGCGCCCGCCCAGCTCGAGATCCATGGCCCCCACGCGGGCCGTCTGGACGTACTTGAGCGGCGCGGCGCTGCGGACGGTGTCGCTGCTGAAGAACGGATCGGTCATGGTAGTCAAAAGCCTGCAATCACGGCGTAAGTCATACACGCGAAGCGGGCGGGCTGCAAGGCGAAGCCGCCCGCCGGACGCTATTTCTGCGATGCCTTGAGGGCCTGGTCGAGGTCGGCCTGGATGTCTTCCAGGTCCTCGATGCCCACGCTGAGGCGAATGTATTCCGGGGTGACGCCGGCGGCCTTCTGCTCGTCCTCGGTAAGCTGCTGGTGCGTCGTGGAGGCCGGGTGGATGACCAGCGTCTTGGCGTCGCCGATGTTGGCCAGGTGGCTGGCCAGCTTGACGTTGTTGATGAACTTCACGCCCGCCTCGCGTCCGCCCTTGATGCCGAAGCCGATAATCGCGCCGGCCCCCTTGGACAGGTACTTCTGGGCCAGGGCGTGCTGGGGGTGGTTCGACAGGCCGGGGTAGTTCACCCACTCGACGGCCGGGTGCCGGCTCAGCCATCCCGCGACGGCCTGGGCGTTCTGGCAGTGGCGGGCCATGCGGAGGTGAAGCGTCTCGACGCCCAGCAGGAAGAGGAAGGCGGCGAAGGGGCTCATGCACGCCCCGGTGTCCCGCAGCCAGTGGGTGCGGATATGGATGATGTAGGCGATGTTGCCGATGGGCTTGAGGGCCTCGGTGAAGACCACGCCGTGGTACGCGTCGTCCGGGGCGCAGAACTCGGGCCATCTGGCTGGATCGTCAGCCCAGGGGAAGGTCCCGGCGTCGACGACGGCCCCGCCCACGTGCACGCCGTGGCCGCCCAGGAACTTGGTGGTCGAGTAGACCACGATGTCGACCCCGTGCTCGATGGGGCGCAGGAGCATGGGCGTCAGGACGGTGTTGTCGCAGATGACAGGCAGGTGCAGCGAGTGGGCGATGTCGGCGATCTTGCGGAAGTCGGGCACGTCGTTCTTGGGGTTGCCCACCGCCTCGAAGTAGACGCAACGGGTGTTGTCGTCAACCAGGTCGCGGATGGTCTCGGGCTTGTTGGGGTCGAAGAAGCGGACCTCGACGCCCAGCTTCTTGAGCGTCTGGGTAAACAACGTCCAGGTGCCTCCGTAGAGGCTGGTGGAGGACACGAAGTTCTGCCCGCTGTGGGCCAGGGTGAGCACGGCCGCGGTGATGGCGGCTGTGCCGCTGGCGAACGTCAAGGCGCCCGCCCCGCCGTCCAGTGCGGCCAGGCGCTTCTCCAGCACGTCGCAGGTGGGGTTCATCAGGCGGGAGTAGATGTTGCCGAATTCCTTGAGGGCGAACAGGTTGGCCGCGTGCTCGGTGTCGCGGAACAGGTAGCTGGTGGTGGCGTAAATGGGAACCGCGCGGGACAACGTGTCCTGGTCCACGTTGTGCCCGGCGTGAAGGGCCAGGGTTCCCAGACGGTGTTTGCTCGCGTCGGCGGACATTCAATTCTCCTTAGCTCATGAGGACGCTTGTGTTCTGGTTCTCGTGCGAGGCCCGGCCCGACAACCGGACGAGGGGAACTCGCGATCCGACTGCAATGGCATCCAGGAGGAAGGGACCGAAACGACGGCGCTGCGTTCGCGCCGGGTGGTGGCTTTGCGGGTGCAAAAGAACCTCTTGCAAGGAGAGGTTCTTCCGAATTGCCCGAGCCGACTCTCGACGACTCCAAGCCACATCGGTCCCTTGCGGGCTGGCTGGCGGCACCTTATCCCAACCACCGGGCCGGACAGGTTGCCGTGCGATCAACGGGCCAGTACCCTCACGCACTCTTGATGCCTGGAACCATAATAGCAATCGCCAAAAGAATGTCAATGGGAATTATGGGAATTCCATTGCGAGGGGTCCTGGCGGTCATAGAGGACCCGTGATTCGCAGGCCGATAATGGAAGCTCAACTGCCGCGCTGACAGCCGGGAACGGCAAACGGACGGGGGGGAGGCTACTGTCCGCCTTCCTGTTCCAGGTCGAACTCGCGGATCTTGGCCCGCAGGGTGTTGCGGTGGAGGCCGAGTATTTCAGCCGCGGCGGACTGATTGCCCCCGGTTTGGCGGAGGGCGTGGCGGATGAGGGCCTTCTCCAGAGGCTCGACGGCGGAGCGGTAGAGCTGCCCGCCGGGTGGCTGGAGGGTCTGGATGTAACGGTCGAGCAGGTCCTGGGCGTCGCTGGTGGAGGCTGCGGCGGGCAGTCCGCTCTGGACGGCATGGGGCAGGTGGGCGGGCAGGATGGTCGTGCCGGCGCAGACGGCGGCCGCGTGCTCGACGGCGTTCCGCAGTTCCCGGACGTTTCCCGGCCAGGGATAGCGTTGGAGCCGCTCGGCGGCCTGGGCGCTGATGGTTCTTGCGGCGCCGCGGTCGTCGTCCATGCGGGCCAGGAAATGCCGGGCCAGCGGCAGGATGTCGCCCTCGCGTTCGCTCAGCGGGGGCAGGGCGATCTCGACCACGGCCAGGCGGTAGTAAAGGTCGCGTCGGAAGGCGCCTTCCTCCAGGGCCCGCGTGAGGTCGCGATTGGTCGCGGCGACGATGCGGACGTCGACCTGTCGCCCGCGGAGCGAGCCGAGGCGCTCGACCATCTGGCTGTCGAGGAACCGCAGGAGCTTGACCTGGGCGGCCAGGGGCAGTTCGCCCACTTCGTCCAGGAAGAGCGTCCCGCCGTCGGCGGACTCGAACCGTCCGGGCTTGTCGCTGTCGGCGCCGCTGAAAGCGCCGCGAACGTAGCCGAACAACTCGCTCTCGACCAGGTTCTCCGGCAGGGCCCCGCAGTTGACGGCCACGAAGGGCCCCGCCTTTCGCCGGCTGTGGTCGTGGACGGCCCGGGCGACGACCTCCTTGCCGGTGCCCGTCTGCCCGCTGATCAGGATGGCCGAGTCCACCTGGGCGACCTGGAGGACTCGCTTGAAGACCTCCTGCATGGCGGCGGATGCGCAGACGATGTCGCCGCAGGCGCGAACGTCGTCGCCGGGCGCGCGTTGCGGTGCGCGACGCGAGGCGAGGGCCTGCTCGACAAGCTCGCCCGCCCGCTTGAGGTCCAGGGGCTTGACCAGGTAGTCGAAGGCTTTGCCGTTGACCGCCCGCGTGACGGTCTTGAGCGAGCCGTACGCGGTCATGATGACAATGCAGGCGCTGGGATCGTCGCGCCGCAGTTCATCGAGCACCTCCAGGCCGTTGCGGTCGGGGAGGCGAACGTCCAGAAAGGTCACGTCGGGCTGCTTGTCGCGATAGCGGGCCAGGCCGTCGGCGGCGGACGAAGCCACCTCCACCCGGGCCCCCCGCGACTCGAAGTATCTCTTGAAGGCGAAACAGATCGCCTCTTCGTCGTCGACAATCAGGATGTCCGCCCGCAGCGTCATGTGGGGACGATTATACGGCGCGGACGGGACGGACGGAAGATAATGGGACCAGCTTATGCTTCCCCCGCCAGCAGCGGGCGGGGCGCCTTCCATTGGCCGCGGGTGAAGTCGGGCACGCGAACGGGCGCGCTCCCGCTCGCGACCGAGGCGATGCTCAGCGGATACACGCTGGACCATGCGGCTGCGTCGTAGACGGTCATGTCCAGCGGCTTGCCCGCCAGCAGGCAGTGCACCAGGCGCCAGTTCATCAGGTAGTCCATCCCGCCGTGTCCGCCGCTCTTGAGGGCCTGGGCCTTGTGCCTGACCCACAGCGGGTGGCCGTGCTTCTCGACGTACGGCGCGAGGTCGCTCTCCCATTGGTGGCTCTTGCCCCGCAGACTGATGCGGGGCGGGTAGTCGCCGAAGACCCCGTCCGTGCCGCACAGCAGGTTGATGCGGCTGTACGGGCGGGGCGTGACGATGTCGAACTGCACCATGATTGTCCGCCCCAGGGCGGTCTTGATCAGCGTCGTGTTGACGTCGCCGCAGGCGTAGGTCTCCTTGCGGCGCGGGTCGTCGGCCGGCAGGCGGTCGCGGGCGGCGCTGAGGCTCCGTTCGCACGAACTCATCGACACCAGCGTCTCGAAGCGGTCCCCGCCGTGGACGTCCATGTACAGGGCGACCGGTCCCAGGCCGTGCGTGGGGTACAGGTTGCCGTTGCTCTCCATCAGGTGACGCCGCCGCCAGACCATGCTGTCGGCGTTGGACAGCAGCCCGTCGGCGAAGGCATGCAGGTAGCCCGCCTCGGCGTGCGTGAGCTGCCCCAGCACGCCCTTGCGGACCATGTTCATCACCAGCATCTCCATCTCGCCGTAGCAGCAGTTCTCCAGCATCATGCAGTGGCGCTGCGTCCGCTCGGCTGTGTCCACCAGGTCCCAGCATTGCTGGAGCGTGATGGCCGCCGGCACCTCGATGGCCACGTGCTTGCCCGCCTTCATGGCCGCCGCCGCCATGGGCACGTGATCGGCCCAGGGCGTGGCGACGTAGACGATGTCCACGTCGTCGCGGGCACAGAGGCTGCGGTAGTCGGTGTCGTTCTTGGAGTAGCCGGCCGGGGTGGCCTGGCCCTTCGCCTTGACACGGGCCACTGCCGCCGCGACGCGCTCGGGCACGACGTCGCAGACCGCCGTCACGACGGCCTTGTCGATGTCCAGGAGGTTGCCCATCAGGCTCATGCCCCGCCCGCCCATGCCGATCAGGCCCACGCGGACCTGATCGAGGGGCGGATACTTGAGAGCCAACACGCTCTTCTGCCTCGCCTCGCGCGGCGGGTCGGCCGGGGCGGCAGCCTGGGCGGAGGCGGCGCCCACGGCAGCGGCTGCTCCGCACGCGCCCGCGCGTTGAATCAGGTTGCGACGAGAGATCGAATGCTCGGCCATGGGTTGCTCCTGGTGGAAGACCGGCAGCGAAGAACAGAAAGTTATCTATACGCGATCGGCCCGATGTACTGCCTGGCCACGACGATCTGGTCGAACCACACCTTGCTGACGTGGCCTTCGGGGCTCTTGGTGATGTACAGCAGCACCCAGAGGAAGTTGAGCTTCAGCCGCTCGTCGCTGCGGAAGCGAAAGCCCTCGAAGGGCCGGCCTCCCTCCGGGACGTTGAAGCGGACGGGGCCTTTCTTCGTGTCGTCCCAGCGGATGGCCCCGCCGCCCTCGCCGGCGAGGAACTTGTCGTACGTCCACTTGCCCTTGGGGAACCCCTTGCCCAGGTGCCCGACCAGCTTGCCGTCGATCCACAAGGCCTGCTCGCCGTTGGACTCGCCCACGTCGTTGAGCTTCATCATGACCTCGGCGCAGACCCACTTGCCCCGCTCGGCCTTGACGGGGCTGTTGATGAAGAAGCAGTTGCCCCAGGTCTGCCCGCGCGGGGGGCTGCCGCCCATTTCCATCCAGTAGCTGTAGAGGTCCCACCGCCAGGAGTTTCCGAACGGCTCGACGCCGGTGGTGACGCGGTCGTTGCCCCGGGGCCGCTCGCCCGCGCCGCCCTGGGCCCAGCGCGTCGGCGGGTTGTAGCCGCCCGCGTGGAAGAAGTGATGGATCTGCCCGCAGTCCTCGCCGAACTTGACGTAGAAGCGATAGTGCAGCTTGTCGTAGCCTTCGCCCAGGCGACGGTAGAGATGTCCGCCGGTGCTCTGGCCGCCCACGTGGGTCATCAACAGGGACCGGCCGGCACTGCCGGGCGGCACGTCCGGCGAGAACGACATGATCTCGCCCTTGACCACGTTGTCGTAGCGCGCTTTGAGGGCCTCCACCGTGGGCGACTGGAAGTCCTCCACGAACACGACGGCGGGGTCCTTCTCGATGCCCTTGTCGCCCGGATACTTCGCCGCCAGGCCGGATGCCCCCTCCGGCAGCTTGGCCGCGCCCGTCTGGGCCGGGGCCAGGATCGGCAGCGACAGGAATGCCATCACGAAGGATGCGTACCGCATGGCGTACTCCTTCCACCGTATGGTCGCAAAGCCAGCGTTCCCGGCCCCTCTTCCCCGGTCCCTGTTCCGGGATTCGGGCGGTCATCTCTTCCAGGCGGCGAATGACAGGCCTGGGGGCGGCTTGCAGATGGTCTGATTCTTCTCGCGGAGTCTGTGTCTACTTCTTCTTGTCCGCGATGTGCTTGAGGATGGCCGCCGCGGTGAGGTCGTTGAACTTCGGCATGGACGCGTGCCCGGTGAGCGGTTCGCTGTAGATGCTCTTGGGCTGGGGCAGGGCGTTGTAGGCCGCGTAGACGCTGGTGGGGGGGCAGACGGCGTCGACGAAGCCGACGCTGACCATGGCCTGGGCCTTGGAGCGGGGCGCGAAGTTCATGCAGTCGAAGTAGCGGGCGACCTGGAGGACCTTGGGGTCGGGTTTGTTGTCGTTGTCGGGCACGAGCTTGGGCCAGCCGTTGATCCGCCCGGCAGCCTTGCCGCTGTGGTCGCACATCGCCGGTACGCCCGCGGAGAAGAACGTCACGCGGTTGTCCAGCCCGCCGGCTACGATGGACTGCCCGCCGCCCTGGCTGGTGCCGCGGACGACGACGATCTTACCGTCCCATTCCGGCTGGGCGGTCAGGAAGTCGATGGCCCGCACCAGGCGGAGGTACATGCCCAGGAAGTAGCAGGCCTCGCGGTCCTCGCGCCCGGCATGGCGATAGCCCTTAAGTTCGCCCTTGTCCAGGTCGCGGTAGAAGCTGTCGGGCTTGCCGTTGGCGATGCCGTGGGCGTTGATGTCCATGCCCAGCGCGTTGAACTGCTTGGCGCTGCCGGCGGCGGCCGGCAGCGACGAGCCCCGCACGCCCGCACCGTGAACGTTGAGGATAGCGGGCAGGCTCTTGGGCTTGGCTCCCGCCGGGCGGGCGAAGTACCCGCTGACCGGCCGGGGTTCCACGCAGGACACCTGGACGTCGAAGCACTCGATGCCCTCGATGGGGCTCTTGACCGGCGTGAGGGTCGGCTTCATCTCCACCTTGGCCAGGCGGGCCTTCTGGGCGGCCCAGAAGGCGTCGAAGTCGTCCGGCGCGGGCAGGCTCGGGGGAATCTTGAGTGGGTCGAACCCAGCCGAGGCCATCGCGAAGACCGACTTCTTGTCCTTGTCCATGTAGATGACGCGGCAGCGGAGGAACCCGGGCTCCTTGAGGGTCTCCTGAATGGCGCCGCTTCCGTTCTTGTCGAGCTTGAGCTTATCCTGGCGGATCGGGGGCATGCCGTCCTTGTCGAGGCTGTAAACGACCTCGGTCTGCAGGGGCTTGCCCGCGGCCTTCAACGTCACCTGGAAGCGGGCGGGTTTCCCCGCGGCGTAGAGGGCGTCCTCGCGGTCGGTGGTGACAGTGATCTGGTAGGGCGTCGCCGGGGCGGCCGGGGCCAACGGTGCGACCAGGATCGACGCGCACAGGATGCCAAGCGACAGGGCGAACAACCGTTCACGCATGAGACTTCTCCTGTAGGGCTCTGGAGAGAGTAACGCCGTGCGCAGAGGTTTGTTGTTTGGAATGGGACTTATGGGGCCTGTACGACCTACGGCCCTCCAATACAGAAGCCCACCTCTCAGGGGTGGGCTTCTGGGTACGCATGTCTTCGCCCTGCGCCGCGGGTCAGGCGATCTTCCACGGATCGCGATGCTCGTAATCCAGGCGCTTGTTGGCCTCGTCGTCGCCGATGAACTGCTCCTTGGCCGGATCCCACTTGAGCTTCCGCCCGAGCTTCATGGCGATATGGGTGATGCAGCAGAGGGTGTTGGCGCGGTGGCCGGCCTCGACAGGGGCGGCGGGGTCCTTGCGGGTCCGCATGCACTCCAGGAAGTTGGCCATGTGGTTGGTGGAGACGTAGAGCTTGATCTCGTCGTCCTTGATCTTCTCCTTGAGCACGGCGGGGTTCTCAGCCTTGATCGCGCCGCGCTGGACCCAGATCCAGCCTTTCTCGCCGGTGAAGCGGACGCCGGCGGCGCCGCTGTGGGCCTTGATCCGCACGCCGTCGGCGTAGCAGCCCTCGGCCTCGAACTTCGTGTGAACGTTGAACAGCCCGCGGTCGGGGAACTCGGCCTTGGCCTGCATCTCGGCCAACTCGCACGCGCCGTCGCCGTGGCCCCACTGGCAGATGTCGTACATGTGGGCGCCCCAGCCGGTGATCATGCCCAGGCAGTACTGCTCGATCTGGAGCCAGCCGGGGCGGCTGTAACCCTTCTGCGGATGGACGCGGTGCTCGGTGTAGGGGGCGTCGGACGTCGGCCCGAGCCACATCTCGTAGTTCAGGTTCTTGGGCACGGGCATGGGGTCCTTCTTGCCCGTTCCGCTGTCGGTGGGCAGGACGACCTCGATCTCCTGGAGCTTGCCCAGGCGTCCGTTGCGGACCAGCTCGCAGGCCATGCGGAAGTAGACCTCGCTGCGCTGCTGGCTGCCGGTCTGAAGGATGCGCTTGTTGTCGCGGACGGCCTTGACCAGGGCCTTGCCCTCGTTAATGGAGTAGGTGAGGGGCTTCTGAACGTAGGAGTCTTTGCCGGCCTTGGCGGCGGCGATGGCGATCAGGGCGTGCCAGTGCTCGCTGGTGGAGATGGTCACGCCGTCGATGTCCTTGCGGGCCAGCAACTCGCGGTAATCGCCGTAGGTCTTGATGGGCTCGAACTTGCCCTCGCCCAGCTTGGAGGCGTAGGCCTTCTCGCAGACCTCCTTGGCATGCTCGGCCCGGATGGAGTCCAGGTCGCAGACGGCCACGATGCGGGCGTTGAGCTTGGGCGAGAGCCCCTGGTGCAGGGCCTGCTGCATGTCGCCGTGTCCCATCCGCCCCGTGCCGATCGAGGCCAGGCGGAGCGTGTTGCTGGGGGCGTCGGCTCCCAGGACGCTTGAGCGGACGATCAGGGGAGCGGCGATGGCGGCGGCCGCCGCCGACTTGAGCGCGGTTCTGCGGGTGATGCGCGTGGTCATTGGATTTCCTTCTACTGTTAAGCGGCAATGCCTTTCTGGACTAACGTCACGACAAGGGCGATTATTCAGGGAATAGGGACCAGGGTTCAGGGATTAGGGACCAGGATTCACGGGCGTTTTTGCCCTCGTCCCTATTGCCTCGTCCCTCGTCCCTATTCCTTCACGCTTCCTCGATGATCGTAAACCCGATCGCCTTGGCAAACTCCTGGACGGGCGCCTTCAGGTCGCCGTAGAACGTCACGCGGTGCCAGCCCCAGCGGTCCCATTCGTTGAAGAGCTTCTCGATGTCGCCCTTGACCTCGCAGGCCAGCTTCGTGCGGCAGGCCTTGTCCTCGTCGATGTTGTCGACGGCCTTGCCCTGGTGCAGCAGGATCTCCTTGCGCTGGACCTGGATCTCCAACGTGGTGGTCAGGTAGCCCAGCGGCAGCAGCGAGCGCAGGCACGCCCCCTGGCGGTCCTCGCTGTGGCTGCGGACGTGGGCGGGGTTCACCGGCCCGGACGGGCCGAACACCTTCGTCGGCCCCACGCAGTGGGCGTATATGATCTGGTTCTTCGACGTGTCGATGACCGGGTCGGAGATGAACCCCGGTCGGCCGGTCATGGCCCCGATCGTCATCATGGTCAACGAGGAGGTGATGTCGGCCTCGCACGCGCCGACCAGCCCATCGTCATTGAGCTGGGTGAAGCCCAGGCACGGGTAGCCCTTGATGTGCCCGCCATAGAAGCCGCCCAGGCAGTTGATCGTGATGCCGCAGGCGCCGCGGGCCTTCATGACCTCCCGTATGGCCAGGTACATCCGGGCGGCCGAGCGGATGTCGTCGGCCTTGGGCTCGACGATCTTCTCCGCCGCTTTCGTCCAGGTCTGGGCCCACGTCTCCGCCTGGTCGGCGTCGGCCTTCTCGAAGGCGGCGTGGAGTTCGGGGAACTGGATCGGCAGGACGGTGATGCCGAGGGTCGCCTTGGCGGCGCCGGCGATCTTGGGCATGCCCCAGCCCCCGCCCACGGTCAGCAGCGTCATC
>Ga0116149_1000789_pt1 | contig 40492 bp, 22 predicted proteins | sample AD_UKC057_MetaG_FD_89787 | JGI IMG/M metagenome (GOLD analysis project Ga0116149, IMG submission 89787) | Active sludge microbial communities of municipal wastewater-treating anaerobic digesters from USA - AD_UKC057_MetaG | ecosystem: Engineered > Bioreactor > Anaerobic > Digestate | place: USA...
ATCATTGTTGCCGCCGCTGCCGGTCAGGCGGACTTTGGGATGATGGTAATCCTTGCCGATCATGTGGGTGTTGATGTTGCCGTACATATCCACCTGGGCGAATCCCAGAAACCCGATGTCCACGTAGCCGTTGTAGCACTGCGCGAACGAATAGGACATTTCCATGACGGTGGGAGATTTGCGCCAGGTCATCGGACAGCCGACCGACCAGGGCATGTCGCCCTCGATCGGGTCCTGCCCGCCGGATTCATACACCAGCGTAATGTTGGGGGCGTGGGTCTTCTTGGCCAGGATTCCCGCCACCATGGGAATTCCCGTGCCGATATAAACAATCGAATGGTCTTCGATCTGCTGCGCGATAATATAGGCCAGTGTCTCCAGCGGATTGGCCGGTGCGTTTACGTCTCGCATAATTTCCTCCTTCTTAATAATAGCGGCCCGGGTCATGGGTCAGCGTGTATTCATCGTACGAGAAATCGATGTCTTCGTTGTCGCCCTCGGCGGCTTTCGTCTGGCGGCGCGCCTCGGCGATCCACCGGGCGCCTCCGAGCTTTTCGATGAACTCATACTGATCTTTGGTCCCCAGGATCCACTCATTGCAGAAGGCCAGGTTGTTTTCCTCGGACGAGCCGCCGAAGCGCATGCACTTTTCCCACCACTGCCGCGGCCAGTAGTAGCAGCCGGGCATGCTGCCGGGAAGCGCGCCGAAGGGCATTTCGACCACCGCGTCCGCGTAAAAGAACGGAATGATCTGCCCCTGCTTGTTGTAGCGGATGTCGTTTTCGGGAACGATTTCCTCGGCCGTAATAATCAGTTTGCGGGCCGCTGCCGCCACCGCCAGATCGTTCACGGCGGGACCGTAAATGTAGGCGTTGCCGTACTTGTCCGCCGCGTGGCAGTGGATGATCGAGACGTCCGGATAAAGGGCCGGAACAAACACCGCCGGATCCTTTGCCGCCTTCAGGGGATGCTGGACGATCCTGAGGTACGGGTTGTAGCGGACCAGGTCGCTGCCCAGCATCTGCTTGCTGAAAAATCCCGGAACGCCGAGCTGCGCGGCCTTGAACCCCTGGGCCACGCCGCCGTGGCTCCATTCGGAAAGAATCGTGAACTTGCCGGCCTTGAGCGCCCGGTCATAAACCTTGTCAATTCCGCGCATTTCCGCTCCCGTATAGGAGCTGTGGGAATGCGTCACCAGTCCGTACGTAATGAAAAAACTCTGATTGGTGTTGGGCGCGCCGATCATCTGCAGGTTCTTTTTCCCCTGGCGGATGATCTCGTAAAACGCCTGATGCGGCGTCCTTACGTACGAAAAACCTCCGTCGGTAATGATGTCCCCGTCCTTCACGAAGGTGGCGATTGCCTCGCCAATCGTCATCCGCTTATCCTTCTTGGCGTGTTCTTTTTTTAAATGCGCCTCGCGAGCTGATTCAAAATCCACCAGGCGATCCAGAACGGATGTATCGCCAAGTTTCAGATTCGCTACGGCCTCCTCGTTGTAGAGATATTTTGCCATCTCTCTATCCTCCTCACTGTATTAACCCAATGTGTTCCCTCACATTTTTATGCTGTAAAATCACTACTATTTCGCCCCTCTCCAGTCAAGGGTAATCTTCAGTTCCGTCCGGCATGAAAGAAGCGAACGGAAACGCACGCCCGGACCCGTAACCGCTGAAACCATAGAAGAAAAGCCGGCCCCCGTCAAGCGGAAAAGCGGTCGAAAAACATACAGATATTCATCGCCCTTCACGGCAAAACGTCCTGATGAACGCGCTGTGCCGGGTCGCCTCACGTGCGCCGGAACGCAAGTTTTGTCTTGACATATGAAGGTGGCGGTTTTACAAATTCGTGAAGCACCCCGGAAAGGGAGAAAAGAGGAAAAAACAATGAAATGCAAAAGACTTTGGGTGATCGCGGCGGCGCTGGGAATGATGCTCGTTTTCCCGGCGCTCGAAAAACCGGCCTTCGCCCATGAAAAAATCGTTGATTTCATCCTCAAAGTGCATCCGGACGGGCCGGCTTCGGCCATTCCCGAAGACTTCCTGAGAACGGGCAGCGACGACGGCTACGGCTACGCGCATGAAGGCTATATCGACGGCTTTAAAATCATCTGCCGTTCCAAAGACGGCATCGTGAAATCCGTGCACGCGCAAAAGCAGTTCAACACGGGCGACCTCTTGGCCGAGCACACCTATTACAACATCCTGGGGAGCGTTCTGTCCAGGCTGATGAAAAAATACAACGGCACGCTCGTCAACGAGAAGGGGCGGGGGGAAAGCACCGACAAGGTGCCGTACGACTACGGGGAATACTGCTACTATACGGCGCTGAAAGGAGCGGGAAAGACGATCAAGACCAGGGACTACAAGCTGGGATTCTGGTATGACCTCGGCGTCTGGAAGCGGTGCGACAACTACAGCTACAACGGAGAAAATCCGGGGAACGTCATCATTGAATTCCGGCCGGGAAACTGACGCCGGATCCGGAAATCTCCGGCCTGCTTTCCAATGCTTTCAACTTGACACCCATGGTCAAATTCAGTATGTAGAAGCGTAATTACTTTAAAAATTTCTGAACACAAGGGATGAATTTCATGAAAAAATGGACGCTCTTTCTTGTGATGCTGTTTCTGGCGGCTTCGGTTTTTCCCGTTTACGCCCAGAAAAAAATCACCGCCAAAGGAATGGCGGCCAACCAGAGAAACATCGACATCGCCTGCAGCCGGGCTCTGGATGAAGCGCAGCGCAACGCCGTGGAGCAGGCGACGGGCGTGATGATTACCAGCACCACCAACGTGGAAAATTTCCAGGTGAAGATGGACCGCATTCTTTCGGAATCCAAGGGCTTCATCAACGCCTATAAAGTCCTGTCCGAAAAGAAAGCCGGAACGGACTGCGAAGTGGTCATCGAGGCGGATGTGAGCACGGGAAAGCTTCGCGACAGGATGATGGCCGTCAATCTGATCATGGCGCGCAAATCCAAGCCCCGGGTCATGCTGGTGTTCAAGGACGCCGTGGCGGAAGCCGTCATGGCCAAATATCTGCTCGGGCACAACTTCAAGCTGGTGGACGCGGATGTTTCCAGCAAAAACAGGGAGTATGACCGCCTGAAGGACGCTTCGGAGGCCAGAGACATCCGCGGGCTGGCGCAGCACTACGGCGCGGAGGTGATCATCGTCGGAACGGTGAGCGCGGACAGCAAGTCCTCCACCATTTACAACATCGAGATGAACAAGAACACGGTGGTGGTCACCGGCAAGGTGATCAACGGGGACACGGGGGAAATCATCACCACCGCCAGCGAAACCAAATCCGACAACAACATGAAGGGGGACTACAAAGCCTTAACGGAAGAAACCTCCTCCAAGCTGATTTCAAAGCTTGTGGATGACGTATTGGAAAACTGGTCGAAGGAACTGGCCAACACCGCCTCGGTCAAGCTGATCGTCACGGGACTGGACGAAGAAACGCTTGAAGATCTCAAGGCCGAACTGGGGGAAGAAATCAAGGGCCTCAAGGAAGTCAACGAGCGTTTCTACGCCGGAGGCAAAGCGGAATTTGACCTGGAAGTGGAAGGCAACGCGCAGGATCTGGCCCGCGATCTTCGGAAAATAACCGTCAACAAGCGTAAAATCAAAATCAAAAGCAGAACCCAAAACAGAGTTGAGGCGGTTCTATTGCCTTAAGGATCGATATTCGGAAACTTTTGAGTGGGGAGGATTGAATGAAAAGCAGAAAAACCTACATGGCGATTGCATCCGCGGTGGTCCTTTTGGTCCTGGCAGCCTGCGTGGGAACCAACGAAAGCCTCAAGCAGGGACAGGAGTTTGCAAAACAAAACCGCTGGGATGAAGCAATGATTTATTTTGAAAAGGCGGTAAGCGAAGAACCGGACAACTCTGAATTCAAAAGCGAACTGACCCGGGCAAAGCAGGAAGTAGCCAAGGCCAGACTGGCGAGGGCCAAACAGTCCCACGCGGCAGCCGGACAAAATTTCATGGCGCTGGAGCGGCTGTCCAAAGAAGCCGACGAAATCCTGAAACTCGACCCGAACGACCCGGAAGTCAGGTCTTTTTCCGCAACGGTCAACGGACAGGTCAACAACCTGAAGGGCAACCTGAAAAACCTGTATCAGCAGGCCCAGGCCGACATGCAGAAGGAAGACTGGCTGGCGGCCATCGACAAGCTGAAGCAGGTCAACGCCATCTTCCCGAATTATGAAGATACGGGCAACCGGCTCCGTCGCTCCCTGTCCGAGGGCACCAGGGCCATGTACCAGCAGGGCACCAAACTGGGAAAACAGGAAGACTGGAAGGGCGCCGCGGAAAGCTTCAAGGCGGTCATGGACGTCAATCCGAAATATCTGGATGCGGCCCAGCAGTACGCGAATGCCGTCAAAAACGACAATCCCGCCTACTTCGCGGCGGAAGCGGCAAAAGCCGAGGGCGCCGGGAAGATGGACCGGGCCATTGCCATGTATGAAAAAGCCCTGGAGTATCCGCAGGCCGACCCCAAACTGAACGACAGTCTGGCGGCGCTGAAAGCAAAATCGAGCCAGATTTACCTGAATGACTCCATCGAACTTTTCAAACAGGAACGGCTTTACGGCTCGTTTAAGAAGCTCGATCTGGCCGGCAAGTATGCACCGGCCCTGCGCAGCGAACCCGCTTACGCGGAACACGCAAACCGCCTTTGCGAAGCCCTGATGAAAAGGGCCAATAAATTTGCGGAAAAGGAACTGTGGGGCAACGCGCTGGTCTGGCTGCAGCTTGTCGACAGGATCAACCCGGAGTACGAAGGGTTGTTCCAGAAAATGAACGAAGTGAAGGATCCCATCTCGCGGCGCGTCCGGAAGTCGATCGCCGTTTTTGATTTCGGCTCCCCCAGCACGGACAAAGATGCCGGCAAAATAGCCGCCAACCGGCTCCTGGCCTATCTGCATCAGAACGCCAGCGTCGATCTGCGCATCATCGAGCGGGAAAATCTGCAATCCATTCTCCGGGAAATGCAGCTCAGCCAGACGGGGCTGGTGGATATCAAAACGGCGCAGAGCGTCGGCAAAATGCGCGGCATCGACACATTCATCATGGGAGACGTGCTGCAGTTTTCCGCAAAGTACACGGACGTTGCGACGACGAATCAGGTCAGAGTCCTGATCAATGAAGAGGACGTCCCCAATCCTGACTGGTCGGATTGGCGCATATTAAATCCCAAACCTTCGGCGGAGGATCTTAAAAACGCTCCCGCCCGGACCATTAAAAAACCGAACTACCAGTTCCTGCCCAATAAGCAGGGCACCGCCAGAATCAACGCCATGCTGGAAATATCCTTCAAGCTGGTGGATACCCAATCGGGCGAAGTCAACGCCAACACGATCAACGGAAAACTGGTGAAAGAAGACAAATACCAGGAAGGCTTGAATATCGCCGGCATTAAGGCTGATCCTCTGGAGCTGCCGACGGAAGGCGAAGTGCTGGATCAATTGGCCAAAGAGAAAATTGCGGAAATGGGACGCGATGTGCTGAAACACTTTCAAAGCCTGGAAGTGGAATATTTCAACAAGGGGCAGGACCTGCAGAAACGCCGCAATTACGAGGCGGCCACGGAACGGTACACGGATGCCATTTTCGATGAAAAATTGAAAACCATCTCCACGCCGATTTCACAGAAATCGGCGGAGCTGATTGAGCTGATCAACGAATTCAATTAATACGGAGACCGATCTTGCTGAAGAAAATTCTTGCCGGCGCTGCTGTATTGCTGCTGTTGCTCCTTGCGGAAACGGGAATTCTCCACGCACAGGAATTAAAGCTGTCCGTCTTCAATTTCGGAACAGCCAACATTGAAGCGTCGGGCCTGGGAACCAGCGTCACCAACGCGCTGATCAGCAACATGAGCAGAAATCCCTCCATTTCCATTCTTGACCGCAAGGATCTGGAAACATTTCTGAACATGAACGACCTTCAGCAGAATGATCAACTGGACAACGTCGTCAACATCGGCTCGAGGCTGGGCCTCGATTTTATCGTCGTCGGCTCCGTCGCCAAGCGCGGATCCGCCATCACCGTCAAATGCGGGCTGATCCAGATCGATAAAAGAAAAGAAGTTTACAGCACCCACGTTCAGGCGCAGGGCGAATCGGCCCTGTCCGCGGAGATCGCAAAGCTCGCCTCCCTGATCACCTCGGTGCTGACCAAGAGCGGCGCGGGACCCGAAAGCGAATCCGCGCAAGGCGGAGGAGGACCGGGCGCCGCCGCCCCCGTCAATTTCAGGGGCGTCCCGGGCAACAAAAAAATCATCCTGCGCTGGCAGGTCGTCCCGGGGTTCGCGGCCGCCGGATATGAAGTGTACCGCGCCCAGAATGCGAACGGCCCGTTTGCCATGCTGGGCCAGACGGATAAAACGGAATTCGCCGATCAAAACGTGGACAACGACATTTCCTATTTTTACAAGGTCCGGGCCTACGACCGGCTGAGCCGGCTTAGCGGCTACACGCCCGTCGTTTCCGCCCGCACGGATTTCGCGCCCAATCCGCCGATTATTCTGAAAACGGAAGGCCGGGCCAAGAGCATGCTGATTGTCTGGGCGCCCAATCCCTCCAAATCACCGGATCCCTCGCCGCTTGTCGGGTATAAAATTTACCGCTCCGCCGAAAACGAAGAGGGATCTTACCAGGAAGTGAACAAACTGCTGCTTGGCGATTGCGCCGACAGCGGCGACGGGAAGGTCTATTACCGCGCGACGGGACTGCCCGACGGGCAGACGTTTTACTACCGCCTGGCCGCTTACAACGCCAAGGGCATTGAAAGCGAATTAAGCCACCCCGTCAGGGGAACGACGCTTCCGGCGGTGACGTCCCTCAAGGCCGCCGGCCAGATGATCCGTGAAGTCCGGCTGACCTGGACGGGCATTTCGTCGCCTTTCACCGCCGCCTATAATATTTACCGCTCCGCCAAAAGCGACGGCGGCTTTTTGAAAATCAAAAGAATCAGCGCTTCCGAGGCCGGCCCCCGGTATGAGTATTCCGACACGGAAGGCCTGGCCGACAACACCCCCTATTATTACACGATCACGGCGGAAGATGATTTGAAAACGGAAACAAGCCCGTCGGCGGCCGTCGCCGCGTCCACCCGGGACATTCCGCCCCGGCCGGAAAACTTCGCCGCCCGAAGCGGTCTGGTCAAGAAAGTCGAGCTGACCTGGCAGGCGTCGCCGCAGCCGGAAGTGGAAGGCTACTATATATTCGGGTCGGTCCAGAAAGCCGGGAACTATGAGCTCCTCAAAAAGATCCCGGGGCGGGAAAACAGCCGCTACGTGGACGAGTCCCGCGGTTTCAACGCACTGGAAGACGGGACCGTCTATTATTACATGATGACCGCCTACAACAAGGTGGACGCGCAAAGCAAGCAGGCTCAGGCCGGCGCCACGACCAAGCCCCGGCCGAAAAAACCGGCCGGATTGAAAGGCACTTCCCTGCGCGTCAAGGAAGCGCCCCTGGCCTGGCAGGCCAATCCGGAAAAAGACATTCGGGTTTACCTGATTCAGCGGGCCGCGGGAGACGGCGACAGCTTCTCCGGCATCGCCGAGGCCGGCGCGACCCTGTTTACGGATACCAATCTGAAGGACGGCGAAACCTACCGCTACCGGATCCAGGCCAAAGACGCCGACAACCTGCTTTCGGACTTTTCCGACGTCGTTGCCGTGACCACCAAACCCCGGCCGCGGCCGCCCGAGAACGTGCAGGGGAAATTCGAATCCGGAAAAGCTCTCCTGTCCTGGACGCCCAACAAGGAAGCGGACATTTCCCATTACGTCGTTTACGAAAAGAAGTTCATCGGGGCGGAAAAAGTTGCAGAAGCGAAAACCGCTTCCTATTCGGACGGTTCCCTGGCCCCGGGAAAAAGCAGGAATTACGTCGTCACCGCCGTTGATAAAAGCGGCCTGGAAAGCGACGCGAGCGCGGAATGGTCCGTTTCAGCCAAGTAACGGGGGCCGCTTCGCGCCGCAATCAGATGTCTCGCAGCCCGCAACACCCTTCGGCCGGGGCTGTTTTCCGCTCCGGCCGCCGGAAAACATCAAAGGAGGAATCAGCATGTCGGATTTACTGGCCTATTTAAGCCCGTCCTGGCGCGATGAGGCGCTTCAAAGACTTCAGTCGGAACTGCCCCCGGAAAAAATGAACAACGTCACCACCTCCATGTCCAACATTTATAAAAACTGCCCCGGCGGCGATGAGCAGTTCCTTTTTGTGGAATGCAGGGACGGGAAAGTCACCCGCGTAGAAACGGGCTCGGGCGAACCGCCGCAGGCGGAGTTCCGGATCATCGGGGATTACGAGACTTTTGCGAAAATTTCCCGCGCGGAGCTGGGCTCGCAAAAGGCGCTCATGACCGGCAAGCTCAAGCTCAAGGGCAACCTGGCCCGCGCGCTCAAGCTGGCCGCCGTCGCCGACCGCCTCAACAAGGTGCTCGCGAAGATTCCAACACAGTATTAGAAGGGAGATCGCATCATGACCAGAATACTGGACCCTACCGATAAATATTACATCGACAACCCCGGCCGGGTCAAAGCGATCCAGGCCGAAATGGCGCGGCGCGGCATCGACGTTTATCTCGGCTCGCGCATCCGCACCATGAGCTTTGTGCTGGATACGTTTTGCCCCTGGCGCAGCTATGTGATCATTCCGCCCGAAGGCCAGCCCGCCTTCTTTACGTTTGTCGTCGACGCCCTGCGCATTGCCGACGAAACCTGGATCGATTCCGACCACGTCCGCGCCTACGGCCCGATGGGCGGCATGGACCAGGTGTCGGCAATCACGGACTTCATCAAAGAAGAGCTCGGCATCCGGAAGGGGCGCCTGGGCTTTGAAGACGGCATTTCCACCTACACGGCCGAGGGAAATCTCTCGCACTGGGAGTACACGCATTTTAAAGACGCGCTTCCCGATTTTGAATGGATCAACTCGCACGACATCGTGGATGGCCTGTCGCTCATTAAGGACAAGGGCACGATCGAGCGCTTCCGCACCGCGTCGCTGATCGTCGATGAAGGCCACAAGGCGGCCCGCGCCGCGCTTATAAACGGCGGGTTCAAGGGCATGACGGAAACCGTGATCGCCGGCATCGCCGCGCTGGCGATGCGCAAGGCGGGCAGCGTTTCCGAATGGAACTTTGCGGGGCTCAATGAAATTTCCAGCGGTTTCCGCACGGGACTGGGCGCCTGCACGCCGCCCACGACCAAGGAAATCGGCGCGGGCGAGCCCCTGATGCTGGATTTTCACGCCATGTTCAAACTGGCGCTGGGCGATCATTCGCACAACTACCTCATCGGGCCGGCGACCAAACGACAGCGGTGGCATGCGGACAATTTTGTCGCCATCATTCAAAAAGTGATCGACAACTACCGGGCCGGAACGACGCCCGGCACGCTGGCCGCCATCATGATGGACTTTGCCGAGTCGCGCGGCTGCGGCGATTTCATCCAGCCCGCCTGCGAGCACGGCATCGGGCTTTTCGGCGACGAGTGGCGCATCGGCGCCGTCGTCAATCCCGATCTTCCCTACTGGACGGATCAGGACCACGTCTATCAGGAGAACGAAATGGTCGTCTGCGCGATGCAGTACGCCGCGCCGGAGGAAAACATCGGCTTCCGCTACGAAAACGACATCGTCATCACGAAAGACGGCTGCGAGGTTCTGTCCAAATATCCGCTGGGGATCGAGGAGATCTCGTAGCGCGGGAAAGACGCGGACATCATGAAGGGCAACCGTCTTCCCTGGCCGATCGATCTGGCGGGATTTTACTGGCGGCGGAAAATCCGCGGGCAGTCCGTCCCGCTGCTGGCGAGCTTCAAGGTGACGCACCGCTGCAATCTGTCCTGCCGCGCCTGCCCCTTTCATCTGCATGCGGATCAAAGCCACATGCCGCGGGACACGGCCGTCCACGCCCTGGAGGCCCTGCGCCGCCTCGGAACGCGCATCGTCGTTTTTGAAGGCGGGGAACCGCTGCTCTGGCGCGACGGCGGATACCGTCTGCACGATCTGGTAGCCTATGCCCGCCGGCGATTTTTGCGCGTGGCGGTGACCACCAACGGCACGCTGCCGCTGGACGTTCCCGCCGACACGCTCTGGGTAAGCCTCGACGGATGGAAGGAAACGCATGACGAGCTGCGCAGCGGATCCTTTGACGCCGTTTATTCCCGCCTGAAGGAAACCGGGCATCCCCGTGTTTTTGTCCACTGCACGATCAACCGCATCAACTGGAGAGACCTGGAACGGATGGCCGCACAGGTCCGAAGCCTCCCCGCGGTGAGGGGAATGACCTTTCAGTTTTTTTATCCGTACGGCCTGGGCGAAGACGACCTTGCCCTGGCGCCGGATGAGCGCCGGGCCGCCGTCGAGACGCTGCTGGATCTGAAAAAACGAGGCTTCCCCATCTTAAACTCCGCGGGAAGTCTTGCCGCCATGACGCAAAAACGCCGGAGCTGCCGGGATGACATCCTGATCAACGTCGATCCGGACGGCACCATCACCCGGGGCTGCTACGTCAAAAACCGGGGAACCGTAAACTGCGACGACTGCGGCTTCACACCGGTTCAGGAAGCCTCCGGCGCGCTGGACCTGCTTCCCGGTTCGCTGTGGGCGGGATGGAATTTGTTTTTGAAGTGACCGGCGGGAAGGCGTGAAAGCGAAGCACCCTTAAGTATTTAACTTAAAGATTCCATAAAACCTGCGGAGGCTTTGGAACTGCCGAACCGGTTTGGAGGATTTCCCGAACCTTTCCTGTCCGGTTCGGACCGAGAGGCGGCGCGCTGGCGCAACCAGTATTACGCGGATTTGATCCGCGAAGACATTCTGGAGTTCGGACGCCTGCAGGAAGTGCGCACGATGCGGCGGCCATTCAGCTTGTCGCCGATCTCCGGCGCGAAAAGCAGATCGACCGCGTGGCGGTGATGAGCGCCGGCAAATGGCTCGCGCAGTTATCCGCGTAGTGAAAAATCCGGGGATGACATCTGCAACGGTGAGGAAGCCGGAGCGTGGGGAAAAGGTGATCAATCCTCTATTTTTTTCTTGACCTGCAGGGCCACTTTGCCTACATTGCCTTTCACAAAGGCGGAATTTCAGGAACCGGTGAAGCAAATTCGCGCCAGGATAAATGACCGGGACGATTCCTTGGAAGACAATGGCGGAGGACTAACGGTTTGGTTTGAAGATAAAATGTAAGCACATAATCCACCCATCAGACGATGGCACTTCATTTCAATTCCCGGCAGGAAAAAGCGCAATAGGCTGAATTTGCATGCAAAATCCATCAAGAAAGTCCCCCAAATTTTTATTTTCAGACTGGAAACTCCGATTCCAAAACTGGGCCGTGATCGCCCTGCTGTTTTTCGTTGTCGCGCTCACCGCCTCGATCCTGGCGATCGTCATCAACCATTTCAACACGATGGCACAGGAGGATGCCAAGGAGCGCTTTCGGCTCATCACTCAGGCCGGCACCGAGCGGCTTCGATCCCTCATCGAGGGGACAGGCCGCCAGCTTGTGGTGTTCGCCGGCTACAAGCAGGAGAGGTTCCTGCGGGACGGTCGTCTGAACGATCAGGACATGTGGCTGCCCTTCTTGTCGCAGTTGTTGACGCAGAAGAGCCTTTACGGCGTTTATTTCGGCCTCGAAAACGACGATTACTTCCAGGTCGTGCATACCGACAACCCGCGCCGGAACGCGAACCTTGAAGCGCCCCAACATACCGCCTTCGCCTCAAGGACAATCACCCGGACGAGCGGGGAAGAGCGCGAGGAGTTCTGGCAATTCAGATCGGCCGACTGGCAGCTGATCGGCGCCAAAAAGGCATCGACCCGGTATTTCCCGAGGGCGAGGCCCTGGTACTCGGGGGGGGAAACAGTCGATCTCCTTTGCGATTACGTCTCCGTATATTTTTTCATCTTCAAAGGAGCCGGGGATTACGATATCCTGCCCCCTGCCCGGAGGGATCGGAGTGATCGGAGCGGACCTCAGCCTGGAATCGCTCACAGATTTCCTGAAAGAAATTCCCCTGACGCCCAACGGCGCCATCGTGGTGCTCGACCAAGATCACCGGATTCTGGCTCACCACAGCAGCAAGCCGATCGGCAAACTGAAGGATATGCCCGTTCTGACGCCGGTTTCCAAAACCGGCATTCCCCACCTCGCCGCTCTGGAAACTTTCAAAGTCGGAACCGACCACCGGACACACGCACGAATCATGGACGTGGAAGAAGAGACGTTCGTGTTTGACGTAGAACTGTACAATGCCGCGCCGGGATCCACATTTTACATCTGCGCCTTCGCCCCGATGCGAGACTTTTCCGGTCCGATCATCTCGGCACGAAACCAGGTCATCGGGGCGGCGCTCCTTTTTCTGCTTCTGGTGATTCCGTTTGCCGTCGTCGGCGCCCGCCATGTCGGTCAGGCCCTGTCCTCGCTTGCGGGCGACGCGGAGCGGATCAAGAATCTGGATTTTTCCGGAGAAACCAAGAATATCTCTTCCGTCCTGTACGAGGTGGACACGCTCGGACAGGCCCAAAGAATCATGAAGAGCACGCTGCGCGAGCGCACCCAGGCCCTCACGGTGGCGGAACAGAAACTGGCCCGCCTGGTGGAAAACGGCATCCTGATGTCGCGGGAGCAGGACCGGCAGGCCCTGCTGAAGCACATCCTGTTGGGCGGCAGGGAGTTGTGCCACTGCGACGCAGGGACGATCTTTCTGAAATCCAACCGGGAGACGCTTACGTTCGCGCTGCGGACCAGGAACGACGCCCTGCCCGCCGACGAAATTCCATTTTGCGACCCGTCCACGGGATCATTGAACGAACAATACGTATCGATCTATTCGGCGTCGCACAACGAAACCGTCGTCATCGACGACATCCATGCTGAAAAACGCTTTAATGTGAACGGCGCCCTTCGCTACGTAGAGGAAACCGGTTACCGGGTCACTTCCATGCTGACCGTCCCCATGTCACCCCGCGAGGGGGAAGTGATCGGAGTGCTGCAGTTCATGAACGCACTGGACCCGGAAACGGGAGAGGTCATCCCCTTTCCCGGCGAACTGGTTGGATTGGTCGAGGCGCTGGCCTCGCAATCCGCGGTGGCGCTGGAAAACCACAACCTGCTGCAGGCGCAACGGACCCTGACGGATTCCCTGATCCGTCTTCTGGCCGGCGCCATCGACATCAAGAGTCCCTATACCGGAGGACACTGCTCGCGGGTGCCGGAACTGGCGGTAATGCTGGCGGAGGAGGCCTCGGGCGTGACGGAGGGGCCGCTCAAGAATTTCGGCTTCCGGTCGGCGGACGAGTGGCGGGAGTTCCGGATCGGCGCGTGGCTTCACGACTGGGGCAAGGTCACGACACCCGAGTATGTGGTGGACAAAGCCACCAAACTGGAGACGATTTACAACCGCATACACGAGGTGCGAACGCGCTTCGAGGTGCTGCTCCGGGACGCCGAGATCGACTCCCTCAAAGCCGTTCAGCGCGGCGTCGATCCGGAAGCCGCCGCGAGGGAATACCGCGAAAAGCGGGCGCGGTTGATCGATGATTTCGCCTTCGTGGCCGAGTGCAACATCGGCGGCGAATCCATGGACCCGGAGCGGATCGCGCGGATCAAGCAAATCGCCGGCCTCACGTGGCTGCGTCATTTCGATGACCGCCTCGGCCTGTCCCACGCGGAGCTGAAGCGTCGTGAAGGCCTTCCGGTTTCCGCACCGCCGGCGGTGGAAAAGCTGCTCTCCGACAAGCACTGGCACATCATCCCCAGAATCGACAAAAGGTCCATCGATCCCCGGCATGGGTTCAAAATGGAGGTTCCCGAACACCTCTATCACTTCGGAGAAATCCTCAACCTGTGCGTGGAGCAAGGAACGCTGACCGCCGAGGAGCGCTTCAAGATCAACGAACACATCATTCAGACCATCGTCATGCTGGACGAACTGCCGTTCCCCCGGGAACTGCGCAGGGTTCCCGAGTACGCGGGCACCCACCACGAAACACTGACGGGCTCCGGTTATCCGCGACGGCTGACGGAGAAAGACCTGTCCATACCGGCCCGCATCATGGCCATCGCCGACATCTTCGAGGCCCTGACCGCTTCCGACCGGCCCTATAAAAAGGTCAAAACTCTGTCCGAATCCGTGCAAATCCTGTCCTTCTTCAAGAAAGACCGGCACATCGATCCGGATTTGTTCGACCTGTTCCTGCGTTCCGGCGTCTATCTGCGCTACGCCAGACGTTTCCTCAAACCGGAACAGATCGACGAGGTTGACATCTCTCAGTATCTATAGAGGGGTATAGAGGGGTCAAATCTTTATTCTTGACATTTCGATGCTGAAAAAACCGGCATGCCGTTGCTTTTTATTTCGCAACGGTGAAAAATCGATAATTCAAGACCTGACCCTATGACGACTATGACGATACGTCCCAGATAAAGATCACGCCGCTGGTCGGAAAGACCCATTCTTCAGGCGCAATCCTGATATGGATGGACTGGTCGCGGCTGGCCCGAATGTCCGCGCGCGGATGGCGGCCGGCAAAAAAGGTCTCCGCCCGGACGTTCTTCAGGCCCGCCTGCCCGAAGTGGAAATTGATTTCCAGGCCGCGCGTCGGGTAAAGCAGATACACGGGAAAGCTCCGGTTGCTCTTGGCCTTCTTGGTGAGAATCTCCATCTCAATTTTCACATCCGTGTTGATTTTGGACTTCAGCTTTTCGCTCCCGCACCAGACTTCGTAGCCCCTGGCGGTCTTGGCGGCCCGCGTGATCGGAATGTCTTCGCCGTCGATGCGCATTTTTTCCACGGTGAAATCCCGCTCCACCACCAGGTCGCCGCCGCCGAGAATCCAGCGGTACTCGCAGTGCTCGTCCTCAATGAGCGCCTCGAGCTGCGCCCGGTCCGAGGCGCAGCCGATCATGAACACGTCGCTGCGGATCGTTTTGCGGTATTCGACGTGCGTCCGCAGTTGAAAATAGGCGTCCGTGCGCTTTCGGGGCTCCCCGCTCCGGGGCATCTGCGCGATGGAGATGTCGTAGCGGAAGGAGCTCCTAAGCTCGAGCTGCCGGTCTTCCTTGCCGAAGAGCGTCTCGAACATTTCATAATAGATGGCGTCGCCCAGCTCCTCGCTGCGGGTGCGCGTCTGGAAGCATTGGCGGATGATGTTGTCGATGCGCGCCAGCGATTTTTCTTCGCCGGGAATGAAGATTCTGCGCAGCCTCGGCTCCACCGCGTCGGTTTGCCCTTTTTGCAGGAAAACGCGCGGCGCGCGCTTTCCCAGCGCGCAGAGAATTTCATAGCTGATGGTCTGGGCCCGCACGGCGATTTCGCTGGCGGTGATGTATTCGTCCCCCTGCCGGCCCAGGAGCACCGCCTCATCGCCCACGGCGCAGCCGGGAATGTCCGTTACATCCAGCGTGCACATGTCCATGGACACTCTTCCGATCACCGGGGCGCGCCGGCCCCGAATCAGCGCTTCGCCGCGGTTGGAAAGAAGAAACGGGTAGCCGTCGCCGTAGCCGACCGGAATGGTCGCCACGCGGGTTTTTTCCTGCGTGATGAAGGTGCGGTTGTAGCCGATGCCGTAGCCCGCGGGAAATTCCTTGACCAGCACAATCGTGGTTTTAAAGGACATGACGGGCGCCAGAGACGCCTTGCCCCGGGTTTCTTCCGAGGGATAGATTCCGTAAGTCATGATGCCGGGCCGCGTCATCTCCAGTTTCAGCCGGGGATAATTCAGAATCGCGCCGCTGTTGTCCATGTGGCGAATCGGAATGCAGATGCCCAACCGATCCAGTTCGGCCAGGAGCTCTGAAAACAATTTCCACTGCCGCTCGTTGTAGGATGTCAAATTTTCGCTCGCCGCGAAATGGCTGAACAGGCCTTCCAGCACCAAGTGGGGCAGCGTCAGGATGTGCCGGATCAGATCCAGGGCTTCGCTGTGCATCGTTCCGCCGCGGCCCATGCCGGTGTCCACTTCCACGTGGACCGCAAGCTTCCGGCGGGCGCGGGCGAGCCGGCTTTCAAGCGCGCCGGCAAATCCCGCGTCGGAAACCGACGGCGTCAGGTTGTACTTGATCATGTCGGGAATTTCCGACGGAATGGACGGCCCCAGAATGACGATGGGCGCTTCAATGCCGCTCACCCGAAGCTGAACGCCTTCGTCGGCGTTGGCCACGCCCAGCATTCGCGCGCCCGCGCGCAGGGCGGCGTAAGATATTTCAATCGCGCCGTGGCCGTAAGCGTCGGCCTTGACGGTCTGCAGGAAATCAACGCCGGGGCCGATCAGCCGCTGTATTTCGCGGAGATTCGCGGCAAAGGCGTCCAGGTCCACTTCCACCCAGCTGCGGTATTTCTGCTCGTTTCCCCGGCTCATTTCTTCGTCATGACAAACACGCCGTCCCACGGCTCGGCAGGCGGGTTCTCCTTCAGATTTTTGCACCGCTCGATGTACATCTTCGACGGGTAATCGTTGGGCCGCGAGGCCAATACGCCCTCAAAGGCGGCAATCGCCTCATCCCACTTCGCTTCCCGGTAGAGCGCGAGGCCCCTGGCAAATCCCTCCAGCAAATCCTTAAACGCGGCCTCGTCTTTTTTCTCGCCCAGCAGTTCGTAGATATTGACCGGCTTGAGCTTGCCTTTGACGCGGACGCCGTCGAGTTCGCGGCAGCACATGGCGTCTTTCACTTTGTCATAGGTGAACTCGCTGATGATGATATTGGTGCCGTATTCCTTGTTGATCCCTTCCAGCCGGGAGCCCAGGTTGACCATGTCCCCCATGACCGTGTAGTCGAAGCGCATCTCCGATCCCATGTTGCCCACGACCATGTCGCCGGAATTCAGACCGACGCCGATGTCAAACGCGGGGCGCCCTTCCGCCTTCCACTTTTCCTGAAGCTTGTGCAGCTCCTTCATCATGGCCAGGGAGGTCCGGCAGGCCCGCAGGGCGTGGTCCGGCTGATCCAGCGGCGCGCCGAAGACCGCCATGATGGCGTCGCCCATGTATTTGTCCAAAAGCCCGTCGTAATGGAACACCTGGTTCGTCATCGTCGTCAGGTATTCATTGAGCAGGGCGACCAGCTCCTCCGGCGTCATTTTTTCGGAAATGGTGGTGAAGCCCCGAATGTCCGAGAACAGGACGGTCAGGTCTTTCTTGTCGCCGCCCAGCTTGAGCTTGTCCGGGTCCTTCAGCATTTCGTTGATGACCGAAGAGGTCAGATAGTACTGGAACGCGCCCCGGATTTTTTTCTTTTCCCGCTCTTCCTTGAAGTAGTGGTAAATCGTGATGCCCAGATAAATCGTCGCCATCGTGATCAGCGGATAGACAAGGTTCAGCCAGGTATTGAAGCTGAAGAAAATGAAGAAATTGATCAGGGCAAAGGCGGCGAGCATCAGGAATGCGGCGATCATTCCGGTGATCGGGCGCAGGCGGGGAATCAAAAGCCCGAGAATCAGCCCGAAAAGAACAATCGAGCAGACATCGATGAACCGGGTCACGGAGGAGTGGATCAGGAAATTCCGGTGCAGAATGTTGTCGATGACGTTGGCGTGAATTTCAACGCCGGGAAACGTGGCGGAGAAAGGCGTCACGCGCAGATCGTAAATGCCGACGGCCGTCGCGCCGACCAGCACGATCTTGCCGCGGAAAGTGTCCTTCGGAAGCCGTCCGGCCAGAATGTCGGAGATGGAGTAATGGGGAAACGTCTGTGGCGGCCCCATGTAATTGATCAGCAGCTGCCCCGATTCATCCGTCGGAACCACGATATCGTCGATGACCACGCTTTTGGCGCCGAAGGGCTCGAGGTTCAGCGACAGATTGGGAAAATCAAGATAGGACTGAACCAGGGAAACCGCCAGGGAAGAATAGTAATTGTTCTGAAAAGCGATCACCAGCGGCGACCAGCGGTTCGACCCGTCGCTGTCCGGAAGGGCGTTGAAATAGCCGCTGTTGCGTCCCGCGACGGACAGGGCGGGAATATTGGCTTCCGGCGCGAAGGCGTGCGGCAGAAAAACGTCGCTGGGTTTGCCCGACGTGGAATTGACCATCGGATAGCGGGAGTTTTCTATGCGCCGGGCGTTTTGTGCGATGCGCTGCGCCGTGACGTGCGCAAGCTCCTTGTCGGACCCCTTGCGCGCAAAATGAAAGAAATACCCCAGCGTGACATTGCCGGTTTCTCTCATGGCGGAAGCCAGAATCGCATCCGTGTCCGCGGCGGCTCTTTTTCTGCGCAGCAGATCAGTGACGCCGGATTGGGAAACGCCTCGTTTTTTCATTTCGGCGGAAAGCGCGTCGATGGTTTTCAGATTGGAGTTGATGTCCGGTTCGGAAAATACGATATCAAAGCCGACCGCCTTGGCGCCTTCGCTTTTCAGCTTCCGCACCAGTTGCGCGATCGTTGTCCGGGGCCAGGGCCACCGGCCCAGTTCGGAAAGGCTTTTTTCATCGATGACGGCAATGACGGTTTCACCGCCGGGCTTCAGATCGCCGCGCGACGCGATGCGCAAATCCAGCGTTTTGAGCTCCACCAGGCGCAGAAATTTAAAGTCCAGCAAAAAAAGCGCCAGCGCGATCAAAATGACAAAAAGCGTGATCTTCAGCGGCGTAATCTGCAAAATGGTCTTCATTTTCTGATTCATGCCGTCCCCTCCCCCGGGCGAAAATCATACCAGACGGATGCGTAAAGTCAAGCTGTCCTTTGTTTCAGGGCGCTTTGCCTTTTTCCCGTTTGGCGGCCCGCAGACGCCGGGCGCGCCCCCCAAAAAGCGGCCCCGCGAATTCAACGCTTGAAAGAAAAACGGTTTTGCACTACAAAGAACGGCATCGGATACGTCAGGATCGGAAGGAAGAACTCACAAACAACGAGGAGGAATTTTAAATGTCAAAGGTAAAGCCCGGTGATGTTTTGAATTGCGAAGTATGCGGACTCTCGGTTATTGTGGATGAGGAATGCGGGTGCGCTTTTGCCGACCTGATCTGCTGTGAAGAGCTCATGGTCAATAAAGGCCCCCGGCCGCCGAAAAAAGCGGCCGCCGCGCCAAAGAAAAAAACGGCGGCGAAGCAAGCGAAGCCTGCGGCCAAAAAACCGGCGGCCCCCAAACCGGCCGCCAAGAAACCCGCGGTGAAAAAGGCCGCCCCCAAACCGGCAGCCAAAAAGAAACCGGCAAAAAAATAATCGGGCCGGCCCGACTTGGCCGGGCGCGTCTATTTTTTTCCGCCCAGCAGAGACCCCAGGATGCCCCGGACAATTTGCCGTCCAACAGAGGACCCGATGGTCCGGGCCAGGCTTTTAGCCGAGGCCTGGACTAAACCATCTGTTTTTCCGCCGCGCGGTCCGGTGCGTCCGAACAGCAGATCCCCCACGGCGCCGCCCAATATTCCGCCGCCTGGTTCAGGCGCCTGCCCGGCGCCGGCTTGAGCCACCGGTTTTTCGGACGCCGGAACGCTCTTGACGGAGGCCCGCAGTTTTTCATAGGCGGATTCGCGATCCATCGTCTTTTCATAGTGCCCGTAGATTGTGGATCGGTTAACGGCAGCCGACCGTTCAGCATCGCTCAAAACGCCGAGACGAGAACAAGGCGCGATAACAAAAGCCCTTTCCACCTGCGCCGGACGGCCTTTTTCGTCCAGAAAAGAGACCAGCGCTTCGCCGACGCCCAGTTCCGTGATTACGTCGGCCGTGTTAAAGGCAGGATTGGGCCGCATGGTGTCCGCCGCCGTTTTGACCGCTTTCTGATCGCGGGGCGTAAAGGCGCGCAGGGCGTGCTGGACACGGTTCCCCAGCTGGCCCAGAACGGTCTCGGGAATGTCCAGTGGATTTTGCGTGACAAAATAAACGCCCACGCCCTTGGAACGAATCAGACGCACCACCTGCTCTATCTTCTCCAAAAGCGCGGCCGGCGCGTCATTGAAAAGCAAGTGTGCCTCATCGAAGAAGAAGACCATTTTGGGCTTTTCCACATCGCCCACTTCGGGCAGTTGCTCAAAAAGTTCGGCCAGCATCCACAGCAGGAAGGTGGAGTAAAGCTTGGGATTGTTATAAAGCTTGTCGGCGGCAAGCACATTGACCACGCCGCGTCCTTCGCCGTCCGTCTGCATCCAATCGGCGATGTTCAGCATCGGCTCACCGAAGAATTTGTCTGCGCCCTGTTCGTCAAGTGTTAAAAGTCCGCGTTGAATCGCGCCGACAGACGCCGCGGAAATATTGCCGTATTCGGTGGTGAACTGCCTGGCGTTGTCGCCCACAAACTGGATCATGGCCCGCAGGTCTTTTAAATCAAGCAGGAGCAGGCCGTTGTCGTCGGCAATCTTGAAGACCAGTGTCAGTACGCCGGACTGGGTTTCGTTGAGATTGAGCAGTCTGGCCAGTAAAAGCGGTCCCATGTCGGAGATGGTGGCGCGCACCGGATGCCCCTTTTCTCCGAAAACATCCCAGAACACGGCCGTATTGGCTCGCGGTTGAAAATCTTTGATGCCGATCGATTCCAGCCTTTTCAGCATTTTTTCGGAGGCAACGCCCGCAGCAGCAATGCCGGAGAGATCGCCCTTAACGTCGGCCATAAAAACCGGTACGCCGATGGAAATAAAGGATTCGGCTATTTTCTGCAGCGTAACCGTCTTCCCTGTGCCGGTGGCGCCGGTAATCAACCCGTGGCGATTGGCCATATTCGGCAACAGAACAATTTCTTTTCCCTGAGACATTGCGATAATCAATGGTGCAATCATGAGACGGCTCCCTGAATGATTTTTTTACCCGGTTTCCGATCCAAAACGTGCCACCAACTATAAATAGAATGATTCCATATGTCAACTTCCTTCTCATCGGTCCTTCTCATAGGTTGGATCATCGATGATATTTCCGAAAGGGGAAAAACGGCTCACGGGACATCAAGAAATACTTTTGCGCCGGAAATATCGTCCAGCAGAATTTCGTCTTGCGAATCAAGCTCCATGGCTTTGGTTATGTATTTCCGAGAGACAGCCGTAAGGCCTTTGGCGCGGTAGGCCTGAGCCAGACGCACATAAACGCTCGGATTCAGGGGCGTCATTTGTCTGGATTTTTCCAGCAGAACAATGGCTTTATCCAGATCCCCTCCGACAAGGGGCGGTATTAAAAGGTAAAAGGAACCCACTGCATATAAAGTCTCCGCGGAATCGGGCATTTGTTTTTGCGCTTTCTTTAAATACCCCTTGACTTCAAAATAAGCGGGAATGCCTTTGATCCAGTTTTTTTTGACTAGAATTCCTTTTGCGCCCGCCGCAATCATCAGACTCACCGCAAAGTGAAATCGCGAAAGCTCTCTTTGCTTTTCGATCATTTGCAAGGCCTTCCGATACGACCGGTCAAAATCCTTTTGCAGATAATCCAGGTGAGAAAGCGTGACCTCGGCCGGATAAAAATCCGGATAATCGTTGATGACACCGGTCAAAACACTGCGGCCTTCCGAATACCGGTGATCCCACATCAAAATAATGCCCTGCAACAATTTCATCGCCGGATTGTCAGACCATTTATCTTGATGGTCGTTGAATAATCTTTTCAATTTAACCCGCTGATATTCCCGGTAATAGAGGATGGTCAGCATATAAATATCTTGCGCTGATTTATCCTTTTTACTCTCCAGTCTGGAAATCGCGCCGGGTGACATCTGGATGGCGGCATCCGCCGGACTTTTCCAATCGGCGGCAAAGGAGGAAGAACAAAACAAACCGGCTAAAATGACGAATAACAGAATTTTTTTCATAACTATCAAGCTTCGGTACAAACTCGCACTGGCTCAATCATCCTGCGTGAACCTTGCTGGTTCAATCGTCCTCCGATTGAACCAAAATGTTTCGGAACTATCCACCATTCACAATTCACTATTCACCTGACTCCTCCGGCGCAAGCGGCAGGACAACCTCGATGGTATGTTCCCGCCGGTCGTCAACCAGGGTCATCTCCGCCTCCGGTATGACCAGGCCGTCTCGTGTCATCACGGCCGCCGCTCCGGCAATCTGACGGATGAGGATAGCGTAGAGCGTTTCGCCATACCGGAAGGAAATCTTAATTTCCTTCCAGGCGTTCGGCAGGCATGGTGAAAAACTGAGCTTGCCGTTTTTCAGCGTGAGGCCGATAAGCGATTCCACAATCAGCCGGTACATCCAGGCGGCGGAGCCGGTGAACCATGTCCATCCGCCGCGCCCGATATGCGGCGCGACGGCATAGATATCGGACGAAACAACATAGGGCTCCACTTTATAAATTTCCACATCCTCAGGAGACCTGGTGTGATTGATCGGATTAACGATGTCCATGACATCCCAGGCGCGCTTCTTTTCGCCTAACGCAGCAAAAGCCATGGCCACCCAGATGGCTGCATGCGTGTATTGTCCGCCATTTTCTCTCACCCCCGGCACATAACCTTTAATATAGCCCGGCTCCATCTCCGATTTGTCGAAGGGCGGATCCAAAAGCTGAACCAGTTTTTTATCCCGATGCACAAGCGTCTGATCGACCGCATCCATGGCCAGGCGGGCACGGGCCGGTTCACCCGCCCCGGAAAGAACGGACCAGCTCTGGGCCACCGAATCGATGCGGCATTCCGTGCAGGTATTTGATCCCAATAATGAACCTTCATCGCTGTAGGCGCGGCGGTACCATCCACCGTCCCAGCCCGCTTCCTCAATGTTGCGCTGAAGCTGCATGGCTTCTTTCCCGCACAAATCGGCAAACGGTCTATCATCTTTCAGGCGGGCAATTTCCGCAAACTTGACGAGCACGTCATACAGGAAAAATCCCATCCAGACGCTTTCGCCCCTGCCCTCGTCCCCGACTTTATTCATGCCGTCATTCCAGTCGCCCGAACCCATGAGGGGCAAACCATGAGTACCGAATCTTAATCCTCTTTTGACGGCCCGCACGCAATGGTCATACAAACTGCTTTTTTCATCCGCCACACCCGGCAGATCGTAATAGGAATCTTCATCCGCCCGGACCTGACGTCCTTCCAGGAAGCTGACACTTTCATTCAAAATTTCCGCGTCACCGGTCACGATAATATAACGGCCGACCGCTAAAGGCAGCCACAGGTAATCGTCAGAACACTGTGTGCGCACGCCCCGGCCGGTGGGCGGATGCCACCAGTGCTGAACGTCTCCCTCCGGAAACTGACGACTGGCGCATAAAAGCAGGTGTCCGCGGACCAGAGCGGGTTCGGCATAAACAAGCGCCATAACGTCCTGGATCTGGTCACGGAAACCGAAAGCGCCCCCGGACTGGTAATAACCGCTGCGCGCCCAGAGACGGGAAGACAGGGTCTGATATAAAAGCCACCCGTTCGTCAAAATATTCAGAGACGGGTCGGGCGTTTCGATCTGAACCGTGCCCAGTGTCTTTTCCCAGTAGCGATGCACCGCTTCCAGTTCATGGTGCGCCACCGCCGATCCCCGGAAGCTCTTCACTGTTTTACTGGCATCGTCAGCGCCCCGCCTGCCGGTAACCCCCATCCGGAAAATGATTTCCTGCTCCTGCCTGTTTACGAGTCCAATCGTCACCTGTATGGCGCCGCAGGGATCCAGGCCGGCCCCGACTTTGCCTGAAAGTTGTGACTGCGTCATCGCCTGCGGCCCGGACAGTTCACCATTGCGGCCAATGAACTCGCCCCGATCGCAGGTTACGGTCCGTGCCGGATCATCCACGTCAAAGAAAGCCACCCGATCGGCAAAGTCCGTATTATAGGGATTCCGGGCAAAAAGCGCACCGCTTCCCGCATCCACTTCGGTCGTGACATGCATGATGGTTTTCGGGCGCAAATCACCCAGCACCCACTCCAGATAGCCGGTCACGGAAAGGGTGCGATTGCGCCCTGATTCATTCACCAGCTTTAAAACCATAAATTTGACCGGCGCGCTGATCGACACGTAAATCCACAGCTGGGACCGGATGCCGTCTTCAACATGCTCGAAAACACTGTACCCGAAACCGTGCCGGCAGATGTAAGGCGTTCGGCCGCCGCACGGAAGCGGCGTGGGAGACCAGAGGCGTCCTGTTTCTTCATCACGGATGTAAAACGCTTCGCCGCTTAAATCGCTGACCGGATCGTTATTCCAGGGGGTGAGGCGGAATTCGTGGGCGTTCTCGCTCCAGGTTGAAGCGGAACCACTCTCGGAAATGATCGATCCAAAATGGGAATTCGCCAGAACATTGACCCAGGGCAGCGGTGTGTTCTCTCCCGGCTTGAGGATCACGAGGTATTCCCGTCCGTCAGGAGTAAACCCCCCGAGACCGTTTCGGAATATCAAATCGGGATAAGAAAATCCTCCTTCATCCCTGTTTGTCGCACTGGAATCTTTGACGGGCTTCAGACGCGGCACGGAAATATCCTTTGTTTTACGCCGGCTGATCTGTTCTTCCAGCGTTCCCATATCGTCTTTGATGATGACGCGGGCAACCGTCTGAAAAAGAATGCGGTCTTCGCTGGATAGCTGATCGCCTGGTCTCACAAAAATGCCGCCTGGCCGGTCGGCCGCCCTGTTTTCCATACTGGTGGCAATCAGTCCCACGATCTGATCATGAAGCGCTTGCCGATAGATGGCATTATCCTCATTCCAGATGACGAGATCTACGGCCAGACCCTTTAAACGCCAGTAGGCGTGAGCCTGCTGGAGTTGACGAACCAGCTCAATATTGGCATGGTCGCCAATCTGCAAAAGCACAATGGGTAAATCCCCGGAAATGGCATAACCCCATAAGTCGGATTGCCCACGACGGTTTTTCATGATGATCCTCGGATCAGCGCGCAGCGACGCATTGGCGTAAATTACAGAACCGGCCAGACGTTCGTAAAGTTGCACATCGTCCTGCGTCGCATTGATTTGCCTGAGCATAACCTGGCTGTGCGTCCAGGCCAGATTAAAAACGCGGTCAGCCAGACGGTTGTCTTGGTATTTTTCAACGATGTCAAGCGCTTTGGCGCGGGTTTGGGCAATGCCGGAAACAATATCAAGCGTCACCGATTCTCCCGGGGAGAGCCTAACCGAGCGGCGGATTGAAACCATCGGGTCCAGAACGGACCCTTCGGTGCCGGAAAGGTCTTTCGGCCCGGAAGGCGACCAGTTCATGGCAGCGGGATTTGACAGCGTAAGGCCGCGACCGACAAACTTCAAACGATCCGTTTCATAAGTAACATCGAGGTTGTCCGTGCCATGCACCGCCATTAAATGAAAAGTCCAGTAGGTCGGTTCATCCTTGGAACGCGGTCTTCGCGTGCAGAGAATCGCCTGGCGATTCCGAAGGATTTCCGTTTGAACAAAAAGATTGCTGAAGGCCGGATGGATCGCATCAGCCGCGGGCTCGGCGATCACCACTTCCGCGTAACTGGTGACATCCAGCTCGCGGCGTTTCCGGGAACGATTGGTGATTCGGATGCGCCTCAGTTCGATATCGTCTTCCGGTGACACGGCGATCTGGGTGTGCGTATCGATGTCATCATCCCGCCTGCGAAACTCAACTTTCGCATCGGAAAAAATAGCCTCGTACCGGTCCGGCTTTTTCAGTGTCGGCTGATAGGTGTTGGACCAGAACTCTCCCGTGGAAACGTCACGGATATAGCAGAACAGGCCCCAGGAATCGCGCGTGGCGTCTTCGCGCCAGCGCGTGATGGACAGATTTTTCCAGCGGCTGTATCCGCCGCCGGCGTTCGTTATCATGACATGGTATCGGCCGTTGGATAACAATTGCACCTCCGGCACGGCCGTATCGGGGGTGTCAATAATGCGCACCGGAATTTTCTGCGGCCCTGCCGCTTTCCGGATATTGACATCGTCGGTAATCTGCCGGTAGAAGGAAACCGCTTTGGGGATGCGTTCCTGAAGCAAAAGCGTTGCCGATTGAAACATCGGTTCGGACTCAAAGCGCTTCTGCATGGGACGATCGAGCAGGAGATGGGCCATGGCCAGCAAACTCATCCCCTGATGATGCGCCATGAAGGACCGGACGGGAACGCCGAATTGACCGGCGGGCATTCGTGTCGGCGTGTAGTCCAGTGCTTCATAAAAACCGTACGTGCCCATCATGCCTTTTGCGGCCAGCCGCTGGAGATTTTCGCAAGCTTCATGAGGCGCGATCATCAGCGCCAGCGCCGAGGCATACGGCGCCACCACCAGATCATCGCCCAGCCCCCGCTTCAGGCCCAGGCCGGGGACGCCGAAGGCGCGATACTGATAGTTGAGATGAACATCGATGGTATTGTAACCGGATTCTGAAATGCCCCAGGGCACGCCTCTTTTTTCCCCATACTCGATCTGTCTTTTGACCACGACCTTGTAGGTTTGGTCCAGAAGCGTGTTTTCATAATTCGGCATGACCAGCAGCGGCATCAGGTACTCAAACATCGACCCGTCCCAGGACAGGAGAACGGGATCGCCTCCCGGATTCGTCAGCATGCGTCCCAGAGCAAACCAGTTTTCCTTCGGCAGTTGCCCCTGCGCAATGGCGACAAAGCTGCAAAACCTGGATTCAGACGCCAGCAGATCATAGAAACTTGCATCCCGGCGGCGCTCGCCTGTGCTATAACCGATGGTTAATAACTGACGGCCTTTATCATAGAGGAAGCTGTAATCCATATCGGCAAGTTCCCCGGCTTTTTGAATGAGCACCTGAGCCACGCCCAGTTTTTCCTGCGCCAGCCGGCTTCCTTCCCAAACCATATTATGAAAATGATCGGACCAGGTCTGCTCTTCAATACTGGCATCATCGCCGATCATCCCCAAAACATCGGAAAGCAACCTGGCGGGCAGGTCTGCCACCTCCCGCAAAGTGGGGATCCCTATTTCCTTAATCATCCGGCCGACTCTGTCCGACGGGATGGCGAGCGCTGCCCAGGGGCAGAGCGCCACGAGTTCATCCGTCGCATCCCGGCATTGACGGACAAGAGCCTGCGCCCAGACACAGGCCTGACTTTGCAAACCGGCCGAAAGCGTTGCGGCATGGATGGATGCCGATTGGGTCAGCATATCGAGACGCAGCCACAATTCGCCCGCCGTCGGCAGATCTGGAGACGCCGGCATTTCCAGATGCTTTTTAAATTCGGTCAATTCCTTTTTAGACAAAGGCTCGGCAATATCTTTGAGAACGCTGTACGTGTCGAAAAGACCTTCCAGCACCCGATCCCCAGCTATTTTTCGGTCGGGCAATTCCAGGAGTCCCTGCCTCAGTGTCAGCAGAGAGCCACCCAGATTGCCGCTGTCCACGGTTGATATGTAATACGGCGGCAGCGTTTTTAAGGTTTGCGTATCATACCAGTTATAAAAGTGCCTCCGGAAGCGATCCATTTTTTCCATGGCGTCAATCGTATTGGCAGTGCGTCTGAGAAATTCACCCGGCGTCACATAGCCAAAATCACAGGCGGATAAATTCGCCAGGAGCGCCAGTCCCATGTTGGTGGGCGACGTGCGGTGCGCAATCACAGAGCCGGGATCCTCCTGATAATTGTCCGGAGGAAGCCAATGGTCATCGGCGGTGACAAATGTTTCAAAAAACGCCCAGGTTCTGCGGGCCGCTTTTCTCAAAAAAATGATTTGTTCATCGTTCAGAGGGATCCCTTCCTTGAGAACCGGCTGGCTGACCCACCAGGCAATAAACGGGGAGCAAAGCCAAAGGACCAGCACGGGCAGCGCGGCAAAAAGCGCACTGGGTCGCGAGATCATCAGGTACGTCAATACCACCGCGGACAGGACAGGGGCTATCCACATGGACTTGCAGGATTCGGCAAAACCGTTTGTGGCATGATGCGGCCGGCTCTGGAAGGGGTTCCACTCCAGCAATCGTTTATGGGAAACCAGCATCCGCCACACGGTGCGCAAAATCGCATCCAGACTGTAATAAGATTCATACGGCAGGCAGACGACGGTAAATAAAATCTGCAGACCATGCCTTCCGGCCTGACGCATCATGGAGATCAGGTGATCACGAAGCAGCACGTCTCCCGGCTTGTGAAACAGATCCAGGAGGATAGCGCCCGCGGAAGGAATCAGCAGCATCCCCGCCAGCGTAAGCGTCCAGAGCCATGGCCGTGGAAACATCGTCCAACCGGCAACAAGCATGATGGTCAAGGCGGCGGGAACAAGGCTGCGGCGGAGGTTGTCGAATATTTTCCACTGGGAAAGTCTTGATATGGCATTGGCTTGATAGCCGCCGCCAAAAGCAGGGACTTTTGATCTCAGCCAGCCGGCGATTTGCCAGTCCCCGCGAATCCAGCGGCGTCTGCGGCTCACATCCACCCGGTACTCGGCCGGATATTCTTCATACAATTCCACATCGGAAATAAGACCCGAGCGCGCATGACAACCCTCGATCAGGTCATGACTCAGGATCCGGTTTTCAGGAAGACGGTGAGAGAGAGTTTTTTCAAACGCATCGACATCATAGATGCCCTTGCCAACAAAAGAGCCTTCCGCGAAGACATCCTGATAAATATCGGAAACCATGCGCGTATAAGGGTCGATCCCCGTCTGGCCTCCCCACAGGCGCGAATACCGGGTCTGTCTGGCGCCGGACAGACTTTCGGTTAGCCTGGGCTGCAGGATACCGTATCCGGCGCAAATGATTTTTTTCGATTCGTCAAAACGGGGACGGTTCAGCGGATGGGCCATCGTCCCGATGAATTTTTCCGCGGCATCGCGGGGCAGCTGCGTATCCGTATCCAGGGTAATCACATACTTCACATTGGACAAGAGTTCCCTGGCGCCGACAATTCTGGAGAAACAATCTTTCGCGCCGCCTCTGAGCAGGGCATTGAGTTCAGCCAACTTACCGCGTTTGCGTTCATACCCCATCCAGATGCCTTCCTCCGGATTCCAGAGGCGCGGGCGGTGAAAAAGATAAAAGGTTCCTCCTTTGACGCCCCTGTATTTCTCATGGAGTTCCCTGATCCTCTTCTCGGCCAGATGCAAAAGTTCGTCGTCTTCGGGCATTTTTTCTTGAGGGCCGTCCCGAAAATCAGTCAGCAGCCCGAAGTGCAGATTATCTTCCCGGTTCGTCAGAAACCGGATTTCCAGCGCTTCAACCAGATCTTCCACGTTTTGAGCATTGTTGAGCATCGTGGGAATGATCACCAGCGTGCTTGCTTCCGGCGGGATTTCCAGAGAAAAGTCCATCCGCGGCAGAGGCCGCGGATGCGCCAGCAGCGTGACCAGCCAGTTGGTCAGAGCCACACCCAGAGAGCTTGCGGAGAAAACCAGGACAAGCGCCGCGGGCCCCATGATCCAGCCGTGAACGCCTGCCGCATGAATCGTGGCAAGCAGATATCCCGCCAGGATCAGGGTCACCAGGATAATGCTGCCCAGATAGAGCAGTAAGGGAACCCGGGAGATAACTCTTCTTGCGGACTCGGAAAAAGTCAGGCGCATCTGCGCGCTTTTTTCGAGCTCGGGCAATCCTTTGTCAATCAGATAATAACCAACATGGTTCATCCGCTCGTCGCCGCCATTTTGGGACAGGGCGGCCCGGGCCAGATCGATGGCTTTCTGTGCGACATCCCGCTCGAAGATCGGACTGTTTTTGGCTATTTTTTCTACGACATGACGATAATGGTCGCGCGTGACAAAATCCATCCGGACGTAAATATCAGCCGGGTCCTCGCGAAGGACTTTTTCGACCACACTCATGGTCTCGACAAATTCACGCCAATCCATCTTCGACAAAAATCGAAGGGAACCGATGCTGTTGCTGACCGATGCCTGATCGGCGGCCAGGCGCTGATTTCCCGACTGAATCATCCGCTCAATGGTCAAATGCGATTCGGAAAGCCGCTGTTCGATCCAGCCCAGCGGCAGGGCCAGCGCCGGGCTCTTTCCCTGCAGTCGGCGGGCAAATTCTGCGACAAAAGAACTGACCAGCGGCGGGTCGGACCGGGCCATGTCCGCAATGGACAGAACAAGACTTTTAGGATCTTTCCTGGCAACGTCAATCATCTGATCCGCCCAATCATTGGCGCGTGTCCGGTCGGCAATGTCGGCAATGATAACGGTTCCAATACGCCGGAGATTTTCAATCAACGCAAGACGCAGCATGATCGGGATAGCCCACAATTCACCCAGTTTCAAATGGGAAACCGACTGGTAGGCCTGGACGAAACTGACCAGATTTTCGAGATCCACCCGGCCGTCGCCGTGGGAAATGATCTCCCGGGCGATATCATAAACCCTGGGCAGTCCGGCGGATGGCCCGCTTTCGAGCCAGGGCAGGCCCCGGCTGAATCCACGGGATAAATGCCGTTTGGCTGTGCGGACATTTTCTTCAATTAAATAAAAATTATCCAGCAGCCATTCCTCCGCCGGAGCAACCGGGCTGTTCGTTTTGACAACGGCAGTCAATTGCCGGATGGTTTCAATCAAAACGTCTTCATTCTCCTGGAGCCGTTCCAGAAGTTTCTCGGTCGCTTTTTTATTGGTTAATTGATGCAGACCGGCCAGTTTCTTTCCATGCTGCTTCATCTGTTCGGAACTGAGCAATTCCGATCGCAAGGGGGGCTCTTTACGGGTGTACTTTTTCCGTAAGCGCCTTTTCGAAAGGTAGTTTTTCAATAATAAAAAAGTATTGGCTGCTGTCTTGTAGATCAAATTCAATTTGAATCTCCCTGTCGATTGGAATACGGCGCATCGACATTCCGTGTTTCGGCGCGTTCGGTGAAAGCGCCCTGCCAGGTCATTAGAGAATGGATCGTTTGCCGTTATAGCGTTCGACGTCGTAATATTTGCGCACATCGACGAGATTCAGGCGATCAAGGACTTCTTTCATGGGCACCGACGTGATCTCACCCTGGCGGGTGCTGACCATGCGGCCGAAATCCTCATTGACGATCATATCCACGGCCGCAATTCCGAACCACCGCGCCATCAGGCGGTCGCGGGCCGAAGGGGATCCTCCCCGCTGCAGATGACTCAATGTGACATAGCGCGTTTCCTGTCCGGTTTTCGCCTCGATTTCCTGCGCGATATAGGCGGCAATTCCCCCCAGCGACCGATGCCCGAACTCATCCACTTTATTATCCCTGCAGAATTCCTGATGGACGGTCATCGTCGCGCCCTCGGAAACGACAATAATGCTGTACTGGACCTCCCGGCCTCGGCGTTCGAGAAGAAGCGAACAGACGCGATCCATGTCAAAAGGATGCTCGGGAATCAGAATAATATAAGCGCCGCTGCATTCTCCACCCTGCAGGGCGAGCCACCCCGCGTGCCGTCCCATGGTCTCGACTACGAAGATCCGGTTATGGGAGCCGGCGGTTGTCCGGAGACGGTCGATCTCTTCCATAATGACGTTCACCGCCGAATCAAACCCCAGGGAATAATCGGTGCCCACCAGATCGCCGTCAATCGTCTTGGGAATCCCGACGGTTTTAACGCCTTGCCGGTAGAGCCTGGAGGCCACACCAAGAGTATCCTCGCCGCCGATGGCCACAATAACGTCAATGCCGAGTCTGGTGATATTCTCCATCACTTTTGCCGATTGATTCTTTTTCGGATTGAAGGGGTTGGTTCGGGATGTCCCGAGATTTGTGCCGCCATAGCGGTCCCAGGCGCGCACAATCTCCTCGTCAAGTTTCAAAGTATGACGGGCGAGGCTTGCGGGACTATCCGGATCAACCTCCACCAGTCCCTTCCACCCGTCTTTGATGCCGATAACATCGAACTTGACGGACCGCTTTGCCTCAAGATAAGGATCAAGAGCCGTTTTGGTCACCCATTTGATCGCGCCGTTCAGGCCAGGACAATCACCGCCGCCTGTTAAAACAGCTATTTTCATGGCCATATTCCCTTCCCCAAAAAAAGATTGACAATTATTATTAATAATATTGCATGTTTCTTAATTTTAATCAACGAAAGAGGTTTCCTTTGGCATGTCCGATCACCTTTCGATGAACTTGACCGCCCTGTCTTTCGGTGATAATGGATCAGCCAATTTTATTGTGAGGATGATTTTGAAAAACAGCAGGCCCGATTCTTTCTGGGGTGGCGTTGTCCGTTCAATGGGAATTGTGTTCGGCGACATCGGCACAAGCCCCATCTATACGCTGACCGTCGTCTTTGCCCTGACCCCGAGAACCCCGGATAGTGTTATGGGAATTCTTTCTCTCGTGGTCTGGACCATGATGATTCTCGTCACAGCCGAATACGCCTGGCTGGCCATGAGCCTCTCCTATAAAGGACAGGGCGGAGAAATCATGCTGCGGGAAATCCTGGCCAGAACGCTCAAACCCGGCCGCAAGCTCGCTTTCGCCGGATTTTTGGCTTTTATTGGCGTCTCGCTTTTGCTGGGCGACGGTGTCATCACACCCGCCATTTCCATTATGTCCGCCGTGGAAGGCATTCTGCTTGTCCCCGGTCTGGGAAACCTCCAACTGGAAATTCTGGTCTTGATTGCTATAACGATTACCGTTGTGCTTTTTGCCGTTCAATCCCGGGGAGTGGACAAAGTCGCCGGGATTTTCGGACCGGTCATGGCCTTGTGGTTTTTGTGCCTGGCGGTCACGGGGCTGGTTTCCATCGCCGCCATGCCGGGCATTCTCAAGGCCGTCAATCCCTACTACGCCTTTGCCTTTCTTTCGGAAAACGGACTGGCGGGATTTTTTGTCCTTTCCGAGGTCATCCTGTGCGCCACGGGCGGCGAGGCCCTGTACGCCGACATGGGCCATCTGGGGAAAAAGCCCATCCTGCACGCCTGGTATTTTGTTTTTGTCGCGATTCTGCTCAATTACATGGGTCAGGGCGTCTTTGCCTTTCTCCATCCGGACGTCAAGTACCTGCTGTTCGGCATGGTGCAGCACCAGGCGCCGTTTCTCTACATCCCCTTTCTCCTGCTGACCTTCCTGGCCACCATCATCGCCTCCCAGTCGATCATCAGCGGAACCTTTTCCATCGTTTACCAGGGCATCACAACCCGGATTCTGCCGCTGATGAAGGTGGACTACACGTCGAGCCGGATCAAATCGCAGATCCACATTCCGTTCGTGAGCTGGTCGCTGATGGTCGCGGTCATTTTCATGATCCTCCTGTTCCAGAAATCCGAAAATCTCGCCGCGGCCTACGGCATGGCGGTGACCGGATCGATGACCATTACCGGCCTGATGATGATCCTGATTTTCTCGCAGATTAAAAAGATGAAATGGAAGCTGCCCGCCGCCGTCTTCATCACCGCCATCGCCTTTGCGTATTTTCTGGCCACGCTGAGCAAACTGCCCCACGGCGCCTACTGGTCGCTCATCCTCGCCGCCGTCCCCCTGACGGTAATTCTCATCTGGACGACCGGACAGAAACGTCTTTTCAAGGCGCTTCGTCCCCTGGACTGGGAAACCTTTTTCATCAGCTATCAGCAGATTTATACCAAGGGGAGGAATATTCTTGGCGCGGCGCTGTTTTTCTGCCGGGGCTACCAGATGATCTCCCCGTACATCATTCACAGCATCTTCCGCAGCAACATCATCTACGAGCGCAACATCCTGATTTCCATCAACCGGACCGATGAACCTTACGGCATTGCGGTTCACCGGAAACAGGACCTCGGCCCGGGCCTCGAAGCCCTTGAATTCGAAGCCGGCTACCGGGAAATACTGGATATCGAAGCGCTGATCAAGGAGCAGGGCATTCAGGAAAAGGTCATCTTTTACGGCGTGGAAGACATTGTCACCCGCAATCCCGTCTGGAGGATTTTCAGCCTGATCAAAAGGATTTCGCCCAACTTCGTCCAGTTCAGCAAGCTGCCGCCCAGCCGCCTGCAGGGAATCGTGACGCGGGTGGAAATGTAGAGAGCGGCGGCGTTAATCCATGTGCTCCAGCGACAGCTTCGCCGGCTGTTTCCCCAGAAGCACCATGCCGAAATGCTCGTATTTCTCGCCGGTTTTCACATCCACATCGTGCCAGCGCGCCAGAAACTCCCTCTCCCGCAGCCAGGTGCGGCGAATGCTGGCCGGATCCTCGAACAGCAGCACATCCTTGTTGAGGCCGATCACGATGGCGTAGTGGCCGTTGTCCCAGTCGCTGCGCCAGTCGTCGAGCGTCATATAGCGCTCCGCCCAGGCCTGCAGAAGAACAATGACCGGCGTGCCCGCGTCCACGAACTGCTTCACCTGGTTGAGCGACCACTGCGTTCCCGATTTGACTTCAAATCCGAAGTGCTGCGCGGCGGCGATCATGGCCTTGGGCGGCGTGCCGCTTTCCTCCGTCGTGCCCAGCGTCCGCACCAGCTCGTCGCGGTCCGCCTCCACGCCGTAATACGTCATCACCGTCTGAAGCGCCTGCACGCCGCAGTCATAGTCGAAGATCTGCTTGCCCAGGTGCAGATCGATCATCGTGACTTTCTGCGATTCCTGAAGCGACTGGAGCGTCTGCGCAAGCGATTCGGCGAACGCCCGCCTGAGCCGGTTGATCCGTCCGACATTCGGCGTCCCGTCGCTGTTTTTAAAGAGGTTCTCGTTGGTTTCCTGAATGAACGCGGGAGCGCGCGCGCCGATCCGCTTCAGGCTGTTGACCGAGTGCGCCGCGCAGATATGGCCGTGCACCGACAGGTATTCCGAAGCGTTCACGGTCACCAGCGCGTCGGGCAGGCGTTTTCGCAGCTCTTCGGCGTAGGTTTCCACGATGACGTCCGGGCAGTAGTACAGCGGCTTTTCCTCGCGGTCCGTCTGCTGAAAATTCATCAGATCGATCTGGTTTGCCGCCACGCCGCGCGCCGTCACCGTAGAATGGCCGTCAAAGAGCAGACCTGCGCCCGCGGAAATATTTTCCTCGATGCCGCGATGGAACGGTTTCAGATACTTGTCCGACCAGGCCGCCCGCATGGAAGGCGACGGTTCGTAGGCGCTGCGGTAAATCGGACGGCCGAAAACATCCCGGACCGGAACGCATTCGTCGAGATCCGCGGGATCCCGGTTGGCATCCAGCAGAATGCTGCAGTAGGGAAAAACCACCTGGCGGTTTCCGAGAATATCGCGAAAGTCATACAGCCACTGCGTGTACCAGTCCACGTTTTTGAGCAGAGCGGTAAACTCCTCCGTCAAATCCTCCAGGGAAATCTCCGGCGGAATCACGACGCCGCTGTGGCCGACCACTGCCAAAACATCCGATCCTGTCATTTTGCAAACCTCTGATCACGGAGTCCCTTCTGCGAAAGACTCCATTTTGCCGTGTATTGTAGCGCTTTTATCCCTCTTTGAATACGCAAAACATACTCTATGATATCATATACTTATGTTTATTGATTGACAGGCGCGGGCGTTCTTCCTATAGTCGCGCTTCATAAAGGCGGGTAACCAGGGATCGGCATGATCCATTCATCACCAACCACGCGGCCGGCATTTTCGGGCTGGACAACGCTGGCGGGCGTTATGCTGGCCTACGGGGCCATCTGCGGCGCCGTCACGTACGGCTTCGGCGTCTTTCTGCCGTCGATGAGCGAATCATTCGGATGGAGCCGTTCCGCTCTGTCCGGACCCTATACGCTGTTCCTCATGATCGGCGGCCTGCTGGGGCCGCTGGCGGGCGTCACCGTCGCCCGGTTCGGCGCCCGGAAAAATATTATTCTGGGAAATGCCGCGGCGGCGCTTGGTCTGCTGGGAATGTCCCAGGTTGGCGAAATCTGGCAGGTTTATCTTTTTTTCGGCGTGATGGGGGGCCTCGGGCTCGCTTTTGCCGAGTTTCTGGCGGCCACCACCGTCATCAACCACTGGTTTGTCCGCAAAAGGTCGCTGGCGCTGGGTTTTCTTTTCGCTTCCGGCGGCATCGGCGGTTTCCTCATGCCCCCTTTCATCAGCGCGCTCATTTCCGGCCTGGGCTGGCGCTTTGCCTGGGCGGCGCTGGCCTGCGTTCATTTAATCATGGGCGTTGTGGGGGCCGGCTGGCTCATCCGCAACAAGCCGGAAGAAGAAGGCCAGTTTCCTGACGGGCACGCCTCACAGGAACAGTTCGACGCGTGGCGGGAAAAGGAGACCGGCCCCGTTTATCACACCCGGGAGGACTGGGGCGTGCGCGACGCCCTGCGGACCCCGGCGCTGTGGATTCTGCTTTGCCTCTTTTCCGTCTTGCTTTTTGCCACCACCATGCTGACCGCGCACCAGGTGGCCTACCTGCAGGATTTGCACTACTCGCCGATGGTTTCCGCCACGGCCCTGGGACTGATGCTGGGAACGAGCATCCTGGGACGGCTTTTGAGCGGAGTTTTGGGTATGCGATTTAAAGGCATGCACCTGGCAGCCGTCTTTATGGCCTGTATGGGATTCGGTTTTCTGTCTTTAATGAACGCCCGGGATCTCTTTTTTGTTTACCTTTATTCCATTCTGACCGGCCTCGGCTTCGGCGGCATGATCGTTCTTCTGCCCCACACGATGGGCGCCTACTTCGGGCGCGCGAATTTTTCCCGCATCGTCGGCTGGACCACGCCGATCGTCACGCTGGCTTCGGCCGCAAGCCCCCTGCTGGCCGGATTTCTCCATGACTCGACCGGCAGCTATACCCTGCCCTTCGCCGTTGCGACGGCGCTGATTTTTGCCTGCTGCCTCCTTGCGCTCGCGGCTCGCCCGCCAAAGCTTCGGAACAAAGCATCCAATCCCCGCGCGTAAGACCGGCCACCGATTTTCTTTTTGACATTTCCCCGGCCATCCGCTAGATTTCCCCAAACGCGGACCATTAAAAATATCATCCTGGCGTCTCCATCCAGCATCTCCGGCCGATGAAGGAACCTTCGATGAATGACCCATTCGAAACAGGGCTCAAATCAACGCAAGATCACCCCGTCTTCAACCAATTCACGGCAAACGTGAGCCGCGAAGTTCTGAATCGCATAATCCTGATTCTATCCATCCTGACGGGCCTTGGGTTGATTGCCGCCATCTTCCTCTTTCAGAAGAAATGGGGGAGCGCCGCCATGCTTCTGGCGCTGATGGCGATCCTCATCACAGCCAAACTTTTGATGCGGCGCGGGCAGCTCCGTTTAGCCGCCATTCTTACGATTGCCGGCGTGTGGCTGGTTTTCGGCGTCAATATGCTTTTGGGCGGAGGCGTGTACAACGTCAATGCCGTTTTTTTTCTGGTAATGACGGTGATCGCCGGACTGCTCTTTGGAGAGAAAGCGACGTTTTGGGCCGCCGCCGCAAGCATTGCCGCGCTTTTCGTCCTGGCCCTTTTGGGCTTTTTCGGCCTCCTGCCTTCCCCCTACTTTGTGGAATCCCCCCTCGGCAATCTGGCGCAGTTGATTTTCGCGCTGGTCACGACGGCCGGCACGCTGAACCTGGCGCTGGGCGAGCGGGACAACGCGCTGGGCATGGCCCATGAACGGCTTGCGGACCAGTTGAAGGCCCGGCGAGCTCTTCAGGAAAGCGAAAGAAAACACAGGGAACTGGTGGACTTTCTTCCCGTCGCGGTCTTTGAATGCGACTTCGAAGGCAACGTCCTTTCCGGCAACCTCGCCATTCGGGAGATGTTCGGCTATTCGCAGGCGGATTACGAAAAAGGGCTGAACGGTTTTGATATGATTCATCCGAACGACCGTGAAAGAGCGGCCCAAAACCTTCAGGCGCTGGTGCGCGGAGACAAAAAGGATCCGTTCTCCGAATACACGGCGCTTCACAAAGACGGCACCGCCTTTCCCTGCGCGTTTTTTACGAGCGTCATCCTTGAAGAGAAAAAGCCAGTGGGCTTCAGGGGGGCCATCATTGATCTTTCCAGCCAGAAACAGGCCCGGGAAGCTCTTCGTCAGGCTGAAGAAAAATACCGGACGATCATTGAGCAGATGGTGGAAGGTTATTTTGAACTTGACCTTGCCGGGAGTTATACCTTTGCCAATGACGCGGAATGCAAAATCGCCGGATGTTCCAGAGAGGAATTGATCGGCATGAACAACCGGCAATTTCAGGACAAAGAAAACGCCAAAAAAGCCTATCAGGTCTTCAACCGGATTTACAAAACCGGCAAAACGGTCAAGTCCCTGGAAGTTGAAATCATCAAGAAAGACGGGTCAAAAGGTTTTAATGAAATATCCGTATCTCTAAGAAGAGACGCCGAAGGCAGACCCATCGGATTTCGCGGTTTCACGCGCGACGTCACCGAACGCAGGCAGGCGGAAGAAAACCTGCGGTTCAGCGAAGAGAGATTCAGGGGAATTGCCAGCAACCTGCCCGGCGGCGTCTTTCAATTTTTCGCCCGCCACAATGGAGACATGGGACTCAACTACATCAGTGAAAACGCCCAGGATCTATTGGGGCTGCCCCACGATCCAGAGCAATTTTTCCCAAAACTTGCCGCCTGCATCGCCCCGGAAGACCGCGAAAGATTTCTCGAGTCCATCAATGAAGCGATCCGCTCCGTCAGCCGGTGGAGTTTCGAAGGGCGCTACATCAAACCGACCGGCGAAGAGATGTACCTGCGGGGGATTTCCGCTCCCATCGAGATTAAGGATGGATTGATCTTCAATGGCGTGATCCTGGACATCACCGACCGCAGGCAGGCGGAGGCGGAGAAGCGAAGGCTGGAGGAGCGTTTGCGCCGGGCCGAGAAAATGGAAGCCCTGGGACAGCTGGCCGGCGGCGTCGCCCATGACCTGAACAACGTCCTGGGCGTTCTTTCCGGATATTCCGAACTCCTGCTCGCCGAAATTCCCGAAGGACAGAAAGTCCGAAAACACGTCGAAAAGATCCTCCAGTCCACCGAGAAAGGCGCAGCCATCATACAGGACCTGCTTACCCTGGCCCGGCGGGGCGTCATGTCGGCGGAAGTCCTCCAAATCAACGAAACCATTTCCGGTTTTACCAAAACCCCGGCGTTCGAGAACATTCGGGACTATCATCCGGGCGTCACCTTCCGGACGGAATGCGATCCGAACCTCCTCAACATCAAAGGCTCCCCCGTCCATCTGGAAAAGACACTGATGAACCTGGTGTCCAACGCGGCGGAAGCCATCAGCGGCGAGGGGGAAGTGACCATTCGGACCGAGAACCGCTATCTGGACAAAGCCATTGTGGGCTACGACGAGGTCAAGGAGGGGGACTATGCCGTTCTGATCGTATCCGACACGGGGGCGGGCATTGCCGACGAGCACCGGGAGAAGATTTTCGAGCCGTTCTACACGAAGAAGGCCATGGGCAGAAGCGGAACGGGTCTGGGGCTGTCGATTGTCTGGGGGACGGTCAAGGACCACAGCGGGTACATTGATGTAAAGACGAAGGTCGGAGCGGGCACTTCCTTTACGCTGTACTTCCCGGCCACCCGTGAAGAAACGAATTTGCCGACGCCCAGGACGCCTCTGGAGCGGTACATGGGCCGGGGGGAGACGGTTCTGGTCGTAGACGACATTGCCGAGCAGAGAGACGTGGCTTCCGGGCTGCTGAAAAAACTGGGATATTATGTTCACGCTGTTTCCAGCGGGGAAGCGGCGGTGGAGTACCTCAAAGAGAACCGGGCGGACATGGTGATTCTGGATATGATCATGGCGCCGGGGATGGACGGAATGGAGACGTACAGGAAAATCCTTGCGATCCATTCACAGCAGAAGGCGATTCTGGTGAGCGGTTTTTCGGAAACGGATCGCGTCCGGACGGCTCAACGGCTTGGAGCGGGGGCATATGTCAAGAAGCCCTATGTGATGGAGACGATCGGCCTGGCCATTCGGAAGGAATTGGATCGCGCAGCGGTTTGAACGGCTGTTCGGTCTATGACGATCCGTTCAGGCCTTCCCGGATGACGGGGAAGCATGCCTTCGGCTGAAACAGGACATTTCTAAACCGGCCGTACAAAAGAAGAAACCGATTGACATTAAAGATGGGTTTTCTTATACTCCGGCCAAACAAAAACCAGAGAATATGTGCACAAACATCCAGACTCAACAGGAAGGACGAGGGGGGGGGAAGAATGAAAATTTTAGTCGCATATGTCGGAGGGTTGGACGTCGATCAGGCAGTGCTGGAAGTGGCGAAAAAACACGCCAAGGCTTTTAACGCTTCCCTGTATGTCGCGAGCTCCATGGAACGGGTATCGGAGAGGGAGCGCAGGGACCTGGACAAAGTGGAAAAACAACTGGCTTACGTCAAGGAAATGATGGATGCCGAAAGGATTGAGTGCGAAACGCATATTCTGGTGCGCGGACTCACCCCCGGAGAAGACATCGTGGAATTCGCGGCCGACAAGAAAGTGGACGAAATCATCATCGGCATCGAGAAAAAATCCAAAGTCGGCAAACTGCTGTTCGGATCCAATGCCCAATACATTATTCTGCAGTCCGCCTGTCCGGTGGTTTCCGTAAAATAACAACAGCCGTCTTAAAAAAAAAGGCTTGCCCCGCGGGGCAAGCCTTTTTTGTCTCTGGCGACGAGCGGGCGGCTACTTCTTGCGCTTGGCCAGTTCTTCCGCCCTCAGTTCCTTGCGCAGAACCTTGCCGACGGTCGATTTCGGCAATTCCTTGCGGAATTCGACTTCCGTGGGCAGCTTGTAGGTGGCCAGTTTCGAC
>Ga0116149_1000791_pt1 | contig 40476 bp, 29 predicted proteins | sample AD_UKC057_MetaG_FD_89787 | JGI IMG/M metagenome (GOLD analysis project Ga0116149, IMG submission 89787) | Active sludge microbial communities of municipal wastewater-treating anaerobic digesters from USA - AD_UKC057_MetaG | ecosystem: Engineered > Bioreactor > Anaerobic > Digestate | place: USA...
ACACCCCCACCAGTTCCGCCTGTCCGTGTCGGGCGACCAGCTCGCCGGCCGCCGCCAGGAAGTCGTCCATCATGCCGCGCCAGCCCTTGCGAGCCACGTCCGAGGGCCACTCGCGCCGGCCGAGAATCCGCCCGCCGCTGTCGCCCAGGACCGCCGCGGACTTGGTGCCGCCCACGTCCCAGCCGAGGACCCGATATGCCGTCTGTTCACTCATGGGCGCGAATCCTACATGCCGCCACGGTCCGGCTGCAAGCGCAGCGCACGACGCCCTCGCCAGGCCCGCCGATGCGAGCGGCCTACGAGACTTGCGCGGCCGCGCCGGCCGCCGCGGTCCGCACCAGCCGGTTGAACGCCCCCAAGGCCTTCCGCAGCTCGCTGAGCGACCAGGAGATATACGCCCCGCTGTGGGCGGGCCGGCCGCGCCGCTCGACCATCAGGCCCTCGTGCACGGTGGAAAGAAAGTTCTCGATTTCGTTCTGGCTCAACTCGGTCGGACGGACCCCCCACTCCAGCAGTTCCTCGAACAACTGGCGGTGTCGCGGGCTGGTCTGGTACTGGCGGGCGGTCATGAACGTGCCCGGGCGCAGGTTGATCTGGATGCCCTTGAGGGCCATGGCGATGGGCTCGTAATTCATGGACGCGCTGAGGCGGAGGAACTTGAACTGCTGGACGAATCGCCCCTGCTGGTCTCGCCGGTCGTCCACGAGCAGGGCGTCTTCGCTGGCGCTGTGTCGCTTGGAGATGTCGCTAAAGAGCATGTGCACGGATCGCTCGCAGCGGATGATCTCCTCGGTGGACAGGCGGCGGATGACCAGGCGTCCGGCCTCCATGCCCGGATCGCCGGCCAGCGCGAACAGGCACTTGAGCACGTACAGCGGCACGAGGTTGTCGCGCGCGGGCTGGTGCTGGCTCTTCATCTGCATCGACAAATGCAGGCTGTGGGGGCGGATCTCGTAGAATCGCCGGGCCTCGTGAATGAACTGGTTGAGCAGCCAGGGGTCGTCGGTGATCGGCTTGGAAAGGTTGGCCTCGATGGACAGGTTGCCCAGGGCCAGCTCGAAGAACCCGCGGCGCGGCCGGGCGACCGCCTTGTCGCGATGGTCGTCCACGTGCCCGCCCAGCTTCCAGGTCAGCGTGTCCAGGCCGAAGTCGTAGAAGTAGACGAACCCGTCATACTGCGGGTCGCACTTCTGTCGCGCGTCCGGGTCGCGGATCACCTCGTGCCCGATGTTGGAGAACTCCAACTCCACGCCCATCGGGATGTACCCCCGCCCCATGTGGCTGCGGACCAGTTCCAGTTCCCGCTTGACCTGACGGGGCTCGTAGATCGCGTCGGCGGCCAGCACGCCCCACCGCACGAAATCCACCAGGTGGTCCTGGGAGAAATCCAGGTCGGTCAGGCAGTCGCCCACCAGGACGTCCAGCAGGCGCGGCTGGGTGTTGAGCAGCCGCAGGGCCAGCACGGAACTGATGGTCCGCTCGTAGAACAGTTCCCCGGGCGATAGATGGTCCAGCTCGTAGCGGAAGTCGCGGTGGACCATCTCCTCGATCTGGTTGAAGAGGACCTGGCGAACGACCATGGAGAGGTAGTTGTTCGCGAGGGCCTGCGCGCGCGGCTCGGACACGATCCGCCCGTAGTCGCGCAGCGGGTCGTCCAGCAGCGTGCGTTTGATGGCGTAGTCGCTGATTCCGCCGGCCTCGAAGTGGTGGCGGATCAGGTCGCGGATCTTCGAGCCGTGCAACTCGCCCAGGGCCCGCCGGCTGAGCTTGTCTTCGCTGTGGATCTGCTGGCGTTCGGTCTCGACCAGTGCGGCCTCGATCTTGGCCTCCAGCAGGATTTCCTGCTTGAGCGGGTCGCGGAAGGCGTAGCCGAAGCTGTGCTCGAGCTGCTTGAGGTTGGCCACAAACAAGACCGCCCCCACGCTGCCTTCTCGCGTCTGGACCTCGACGGTGCGCTTGGTGTAGTTTCGCCCCTCGTATTGGCGGAGGGCGGCCATGCACTCGCCCGGCAGCGGGCCCAGGACGTATCCGCGGATGCGACCCTGGGGGTCCGGGACGGCGTACAGGTAGGTGCCGTCGGGCGTGATCTTCTTGTAGTTGGACAGCACGGCGTCGCGGGCGTAGAAACTCTCGACGTTGTCCGCCTCGCTGGAGACGAACACCATGCGTTTTCCGAGCACCGCCCGAAACACCGACGGGCTCATCAGCGTGCCGTAGACGAACAGGTTGAACGGTCTTACTCGAGACATACAATAGCGCGTCCTGGCCGAGCGTGTCTCCTGGGCGCCGGCCGCACTACGGGCGAATCATCGCGTGGTGCGGCACGACAGCCAGGACGTGTTCCCGTCCCAGCAGGCGGGCAAGGTTGACCATGTAGGCCAGGTTCTGCTGCCCGCTCGCCAGGTGGCGCAACAGGGCCAGTTCAACCGACGCGTGGGCGTCCATGGATGTCTCGCCCTCCGACAGCATGTCCATCAGCGACCGCGGGCGGGGCAGGACGATGAAGTGGCTGGACCCGAGGTTGGCGGCGGCCTGGGCGGCCAGGATGGCCTCCCTCAGCCCGCCGAGTTCGTCGACCAGCCCGTGGGTCTTGCCCTGTCGGGCGGTGAAGATCCGCCCCTGGGCCACGTCCTCAACCCGGGGCACCTTCTTGCCGCGGCTCTCGGTCACGCGCGAGGTGAACACGTCGTAGATCTCCTGGGCCATCTTGCGCATGATCTCGACTTCGCGCTCGGTCCAGGGGCGGCTGGTTCGCAGCCCGGCGTTGGCCCCGCGGGTGATCTCGGTGGTGGTGATGCCGACCTTGTTCATCAGGCCCTTGAGGGCGAGCTTGCCGCTGATCACGCCGATGCTTCCGACCAGCCCGCACGGGTCGGCGTAGATGGTCTTGGCCCCCAGGGCCACGTAGTACCCGCCGCTGGCGCCGGTCTGGGCGATCGAGGCGATGACGGGCTTCTTGGCGGCGCAGGCCTTGACGGCCTGGTAGATCATCTCGCTGGCCAGGGCCGAACCGCCCGGCGAGTCGATGCGGAAGACCACCGCCTTGATCCGGTCGTCGGAGGCGATCTCATCGAAGCACTTGACCAGCGTCTTCGATCCGGCCATCGCCCCGCCCAGCAGCCCCTCGCCGCTCTGCCCGTCCACGATCATCCCCTCGCAGTTGACGATGGCGACGGTGGGCTCGCGGATCTCGTCCGTCTTGACCCGCGTCAGCGCCCCCAGCAGGGCGAACGGGTTGGAGAAGTCGATCTTCGTCGCCTCCTTCTTGCCGTAGTCGCCGGTCCACTGGCAGGCCTTGCCCGCCGCCTTCTTGCTCAGTTCCGCCTGCCATTTCTGGCGGCTGATCGAGCGGTCGACCAGCTTGTGTTCCAGCGCGCCCTTGGTGGTGAACGGGCCGGCGTCGACAGCCTTGCGGGCCTGGTCGAACTTCAGCCGGCGCTGGCGGGCGATCTGCCCGACGAGCTGGTCGAACAGGTCGTCGAGGATCTTGTTGTACTCGCCGGTCAACTCCTCGGAGGGTTGGCTGCGGTCGAACGGCTCGGCTGCCCCCTTGAACCGCCCGATCTGGATGAACTGGGGCTGGATGCCCAGCAGGTCCATCGTGCCGCGGAAGAACGTCAACTCGGCCGCCAGGCCCGTGATCATGAGCGAGCCCATGGGCTCCATGGCGATCTCTCGGGCGGCCGAGGCGATGAGATAGTCGCTGGCGCCGCCCTCGGTAAGGAAGGCGTAGACGGGCTTGACCTCGTCGAGGCGTTTGACGGCGTCGGCCAGTTCCTGGGCCTGCGCCCACGACAGGGAGGGCCCGTCGAGTTCCAGGGCGACGGCGTGGACGGCCTGGTCGTTGCGGGCCTGGGCCAGGCGTTGGAGCCAGTCGCGAAGGGTCATCTGCGAACCGCCGCCGAAGAGACTGAATCCGGGCGGACTGGTGAGCACCGTCCCGCCCAGGCGCATGTGCGCGATCCGGGGCGTGGCCTGCTTGGCGGGGGCGGGCTGGCCGGCAGCCGGCTGGGTCGTCGGCGAGTTGGCCGCCGGCTTGCCGCTGGCGACGGCCTTGGCCTTGCGGGCTGCTTTGGCGGGCTTGGCCTCCGCACCGTCGGCCCGGACGGTCCAGCCGTCCGTCGCGACGGCCCACGCCAACAGAACCGCCACCGCCGCCACCACCGTCCCGCACGATCGCCGTCTATTACCCATGGTCACACTCCTGTTCTAGTGACGTGACCTATTGTACCCCTGACGGGTTGCAGAAAGAAAGTGCCCGACCTGCGCCTTTGCACGCAGCGGGGGCAGAGTATCAGGAATCACCAGACGTCACAGCCACGGAGACGCCCACGCCGCCGCTCGCGAAGCCGACCCCGTTCGCGCCGGGCAGGCAGGAAAGTTTGAGTACCCTCTTTCTTCGGCGGCCCGCAGACCGTACAATTGCTGGTTACAGATACACCCGGTCCGCGTCCTTGGCAGACAGCGTCAGCACCGCGGCTCCTGCACTCGGTGTGAGGCGAGGACATAGCCGTTTCCGGATCGTCCGGCGGGAGGTGTTCCCGCGGCCCGGAAACGCTCAACCATGAGTGCAGGACAATCGAGTGCGCAATGACAGTCGTAGATGCCCCTCTTTGCCTGGATGACGGTTCGATCATTCCTCGAACCCATTGCCCCCCGCCGCGGCACCCCTTGGGCAGCCAGGCCAAGGTCCTCCTGTGCAGCGTGTTCGGACCGTACGCCCAGGACGACGAGTTCGGCAGCCGGCGAATCAACCCCATGGAACTGTGGCACAACCAGGTGACGCGGCTCCAGGGGCCCTTCTCCCTGCGGATGTTCCACCGCAGTTGGGGCCTGATGCTCATCCAAGCCAACATCTCCGCCCGATGCGCCTTGCTGGACTACCCCACGCTGGAGCGGTTCATCCAGGAGTTGGAGGAGAATCGCTACGACGTCATCGGCATCAGCGGCATCCTGCCCAACCTGACCAAGGTGCGCACCATGTGCAAGCTGATCCGCAAGCACCAGCCGCAGGCGGTGATCGTCGTCGGCGGGCACATCAGCGGCCTGGCGGACCTGGACGATCGGATCGACGCCGACCACATCGTCCGCGGCGAGGGCGTGCGGTGGTTCCGCGAGTTCCTCGGCGAGGACGGCGACCAGCCCATCCGCCACCCGCAGCTCTGGTCCGGCTTTGACCGCCGAACCATGGGCATCGACCTGCCGTTCACGGGCGAGACCGCGTCGGCCGTTCTCATCCCGTCGGTGGGGTGCCCCCTGGGCTGCAACTTCTGCTCCACCAGCGCGATGTTCGGCGGCAAGGGACGTTTCGTCAGCTTCTATCAGTCGGCCGACGAACTCTTCGCCGTCATGTGCCAGCTCGCCGACGCGCTTCAGACCCGCTCCTTCTTCGTCATGGACGAGAACTTCCTGCTTCAGAAGACCCGCAGCCTGGAACTGCTGGAGCTGATGCGCAAGCACGACAAGTCGTGGGCCCTGTACGTATTCAGTTCGGCCAACGCCCTGCGGATGTACACCATGGAAGAGTTGGTGGGCCTGGGCATCAGTTGGGTGTGGATGGGCCTGGAAGGCAAGAACAGCCAGTACGGCAAGCTCCGCCAGACCGACACGCACGCCCTGATTCGTGAACTCCAGGCGCACGGCATCCGGGTGCTGGGCTCGTCGATCGTGGGCCTGGAGGAACACACCCCCGAGAACATCGACCAGGCCATCGCCCACGCCGTCAGCCACGACACCGACTTCCACCAGTTCATGCTCTACACGCCCGTGCCCGGCACGCCCCTGCACGCCGCGCATCAGGCCGACGGGTCGCTGCTGGATGAGAGCGAGATCGCCTTCGAGGACACCCACGGCCAGTACCGTTTCAACTTCCGTCATCCGGGCATCCCGGCGGGAATGGAAGAAGAGATGCTCCTGCGGGCGTTCGCGGAGGACTTCCGCGTGAACGGGCCCAGCGTGCTGCGCGTGGTCCACACGACGCTCCAGGGCTGGCGCCGCCACAAGAACCACGCCGACCCCCGCGTCCGCAGGCGGTTTGTGATGGAAGCCGACGGGATGCGCAGCTATTACGCCGGCGCGGTGTGGGCGGCCAGGCGGTTCCTGAAGCACAACCCCGTCGCGGTCAAGCGACTGACCGAACTGCTGCACGAGCTCTATCGCGAGTACGGGCTGGTCGCCCGCCTGTCCGCCCAGGTCATCGGGCGGATCGTCCTGCACAAGCTCCGGCGCGAGGACAAGCGCCTCCGCAACGGCTGGACCTGCGAGCCCCCCACCTTCTACGAGCGCAACTACGAAGATCCCGCCGCCCCGCGACAGGCCGACCTGATCCAGTCCGTGCCGGGCCTGGCGAACAAGCCGATCGTGGTGGGCGGTTGAATCAGAGGAACTTCCCCCGCCGCCGCATGAGGTCTTCGTAGCGGGCCTTGGCCTGGCGGTCGCGCTGCTCGGGCGTGACGGTGGAGCCCGCCAGGGCCGCCAGCAGCTTGACCAGGCACTCGAAGTCGCCCGGATGGACCTGCTCGGAGCGGATGCGCCCGTCGTCGCCCTGGTTGTGATAGTTGCCCAGGGGCAGGCAGACGCCCGTCGCGCGGTAGCCCCACAGGCACCAGATGGTCGACTCGCAGCTCCCGCCCGGCATGAGTTGGCGAACCGCACGGAAGTCCCCGTCGCGCCGGGCCAGCTCGTCGGCGACGGCGGCAACGGCGGCGGTCAGCGACGCGTCGAACGTGCGGACGCGATCGCCCACGCGAACGACCACGCCGTCTCCCAGAGCCGCCCGCGGCTGGGCCTTGGACGTCTCGATGCCCACCACAAGGCTGTCGCCCGGAAGCACGCCGTCCTCGGCGGCCGCTATGACGCCCATGCCCCCCACTTCCTCCGCCCGCGCCAGCAGCACCGTCACGTCCGCGTCCTGCCCGCAGGCGACGATCTCCTCCAGGGCGGCCAGGGCGGCGGCGCAGCCGACGACGTCGTCGCAGGCCCGGCTGGTCAGGCGGTCGGCGGTCAGCTCGAAATCCGGCAGGTCCCACATGCCGATCGTCCCGGCGGGGACCTGGGCGGGCGAGTCCAACTCGACCTCGCAGACGGGCCACTCGGCCCGGTCGGCCCGGCAGTAGCCGACGATCCGCCCGGCGACCGGCCCGGCCGGCGCGAAGAGCCGCACCCGGCTGCCCGGGAAGTACGACTCGCCCACCGTGCCGAGAAAGTCCGCCCGCACCAGCGAGCCGTCGGCGCTGACGGCCTGGAAGCCGGGATGGTCCAGGTGGGCCTCGAACGCCCACCGCATGACCGGCTGGCCGACACGGTGCCGCAACACCACGTTGCCCGCCCGGTCCTGCGAGAAGTCGATCCCCCGCCCGGCCGACCACTGCCGCACCTGGTCCACCACCGCCTGTTCATGGAAGGGGGCGGTCGGCTGGCCCAGCAGGGCTTGGAGAATCTCCACATGACTGTCTTTCATGGTTCACCGTTCATGCGAATGGACTACGTCTTGAGGAACGAGGGAAGAGGCCCCAACGCCCGCGGGAGGTTCTCCGGAAGTTGCCTCTTGTCTCACGGATTGACGAAAGCCAACTCCCTGAGGCGGATGATCTGCCGCCCCAGCTCGGAGGCCGCCTGGGTGCCGGGGAAGCGACGGACCACGTCCTGGGCCAGGCGCAAGGCCTCGTTGTACTGCTTGGCGAGGATGTTCTCCCGGATGAGATCGCGCAGCTCGCGGACCTCCTCGATACGCGCGTTTTCTTCGAGGGTGGCCATCTGCGTGCGCAGGTGCTCGGCCTCGGGCGTCTGGGGATAGTCCTGGATGAGGCGGTGGGCGGCCTCGACGGCCTGGCGCCAGCGTCGCATTTCGGCGTGCTTCTGGACGTCCATGTAGAGGCGCTGGCCGCGATCCATGCGGAAGGCCAGCGCGTCGCGTCGCACCAGGTCCAGCAGGGCCAGCGCGTCCGCGCTGCCCGGGTGGCGATGCGCCACCTCCACGGCGGCGGCCTCCGCCTTGTCATAGGCGGCCATCGCCATCAGCTCCTGGATGTGGCGCCGCTGCTCGGCGATCTCCTCGGCCCGCACAGCCGCCCCGTTCTGCTCGATCCGCTCGCGCAGGGCCTGGATCTCGGCCCGCTCGGGCCATCGCTGGCGGAGGCGGTCCAGGCGCTGGTTGGCCAGGCCCAGGTCGTCCGAGGCCAGGGCCCGCTCCACGCCGGCTGCGTAGCCTCGCGCCAACTGCTCGTCCAACTCGCCCAGCCGGGCGTGCCCCGGGAACCGCGACGCCATCCGCTCCAGCTTCTTCTCCGCCGCATCGAGATCCCCCGACTCGACATCCGCCTTCACCTGGAGGGCCCACTGACGGGCCAGACGGTCCCGGAGCAGACCCACCCGCGACTCGTCGGGGAACTGGCGGGCCAGGCTCTCGATGTCCTCGTAGGCCTGAGTCAGCCGCCCGTCCTCGATGGTCCGCTCGATCTGGTCGACCAGTTCGTTGGCCACGCGGATCGCCTGCTCCTGGAGCTTCGCCTGTCGCTGCTCGGGCGTGAGCAGGAGGTTGGCGTTCAGCTCGGCCATCTGGGCCAGCAACTGCTTGGACACTCCCACCTCTCCCAGGTCGGGCTTCTCCGCCAACTCCACGCCGGCGCCCGGGGCGACCGCGCCGCCGGACTGGAGCATGACCTCGAGCGCTCGCTTCTGGCAGTGGAGGATCTCGCCCTGGCGCCGCACCAGCCAGGCGGCCGCCCACAGCAGCGCCCCCAGGATCCACCCGGCCAGGATGAGCCCCAGCCCCTGCAACAGGACGGACCAGGGGTTCTCCTCGAAACGGGCGGTCGCCAGCCGCAAGGCCCCGCCCACCATGCCGCCAAGCGCCGTTGCGCAGGCGACCACCAGGAGACACGCAACCAGCGCGAGTGTGGAGGCGGGTTCGGAGGGGCGATCGGACTGAGCGGTATTGGACGCATCGCGTCTCATGCCCATGACTTCCTGCATAGATTGACGTCCTCGTTCCCTATTATGCCGCCAACCCGCCATACTGGCAAACGAAAACGACTTGCACCAGAGGCCGATCCGGCAGCAGAATATGCCTGCCGTCCCTTCGGCGGACCGGGAGACGAGCACTGGAAGGCAGGAGAATCAGACATGGATGAGACGGTGGAACCGGCGGCGGCCCGCGGCGGCGGGGAGTTCTGGATCATCCTGGCGGGACTGGCCACCTCGGCGGCCACCCTGGCGATTACGTTCGCCCTGGCGCAGGCGGACGTTTCGGTTATGGGTTTCTACCTCAACTGGGTGATACCTGTCGGCGCCGTCGGCGCGGGCCTGGTCGCCGGCAGCGGGTACGCGCTGGCGACGTGGCTCAAGGGCGTCAAGGTGGGCAAGTGGCTCTGTCTGCTCATCGTCGCGTTCCAGGTGGCCTGCTACTTCGAGGCGCAGGTTCTGGACTTCCGGCGGCTGGGCCTGGTCTACGAAGACGGGACGCGGGTCGGCTTCTGGGAGTACTTTGACTTCAGCACGCGATCCTTCGCCTGGAAGCAGCGCGACGGCTCGCTGGGCGAGCCGCTGGGCCTGTGGGGCTACGCCCTGCGGGGACTCGAAGTGACGGGGTTTGGCCTTGGCGGACTGATCGGCGCGCTGATCCTGCGGGCCAAGCCCTACTGCGAGCGGTGCCGGCGATACATGAAGAGCGTTGTGGTGACGACCATTCCGGCGGCCCCGCACAAGCCCAAGGCGAAGAAGAACGAAGTCCGGGACGTGGCGCCGGATCTGCCGGACAAGGCGGCGGCGGCAGCGGCGGTCGAGACGGCCGCGGAGAAGGCGGGCAAGACGCTGGAGCGGCTGATCGAGTTGGCCGCCAACGGCGACGTGGAAGGGTTCGACCGCCTGGCGGAGGAGTCCACCGCCGCGGCCAGGGCGATCCCCAAAGGCCTGCGGCGGCTCCAGGTGCATCTGGTGCACTGTCCCGCGTGCTCGGGCGGGCGACTGCGAGTCGTGGCCCAGGAGGGCAAAGGCGACAAGACAGCCGTCCAGGAAGTAGGGACCTGGGAGGCGCCCGGGGAGTTCGTACGGGGCCTGTTGCAGCGCCGAACGGCGGTATCGAGCGGCGCGTAGTTGACTGCCCAGCCCGGCCAAGCGTACAATACAGGCATGAAGATACCCGCCTATTCCTGCCATCGTATCCGGACAGGCTTCACCCTGGTCGAGTTGCTCACCGTGGTCATGATCATCATGCTCCTGGTGGGCATTCTGCTGCCCAGCCTGGCCGCCGCCCGCATCGCCGTCATGCGCGAGCGATGCAAGCACAACTGCAAGGAACTGGCCAAGTCCGCCGTGGCCTACGCCACCGGCGGCAACTACAACCGCGGCACGGTCGAGAACGCCCTGCCCAGCACCTACGCCGGCGGGAACTTCGCCACGGGCTCCACCACGGCGGGCAACATGCCGGTCGGCAACGTCGGCGCGTTCTGGCTGATGTACAAGCTCGGCTACATCGGCCCCGAGCACATGTTCTGCCTGGAGGCCGAGCAGCAGCGCGAAATCCGCCAGGTCAACGAGACCGACAACGACAAGGGGTTCGATTGGGACACCAACAGCAGGACCGCCTGCTATTCCTACGTGTCGCAACTGGCCTACACCGTCGACAGCGTCCAGTACAAGGCCATCACCACCACCGACGCGCCCAGCTACCTGGTGGTCGTCGCCGACTGGAACCCGGGCGTCACCTGCAACGGCGGGGTCTCGTCCACCACGGACAACTCGCTCAACCACAAGAAGGAAGGCCAGAACTACGCCCGCATCGACGGCTCGGCCGAATGGACGGAGAAGCGCAAGGTCTTCATGAAGGTGATCCCGGGCGCCCCCGCCGTGGACGGCTTCCCCGCAGACAAGTACCACAACGACATCTACAAGTCGGCCGACACCGGCAGCGAAGCCGGGCCCCGCGCGGGCGCCACCATCGGCTCGGGCAGCTACACGGCGGCCGAAGACTTCCTCTGCCATTAGACCCCGTGCAGGTCCAATGAGAAAATCAGGTGATTACCTGATTTTCTATTGTGCGCGCATCGCGGATTGATATAATCAGAATTGTCAGCGAACGGTCCGGGCAGCCTGCCTAGAATGATACGCAGAAGGAACCCGGACTGGAATCGAAGATGACCCTGTTCGGACCGGCTCCCCCCCCGGCCGGTTCGAATGCTGAAGCGAGCCGTGTCGTCCCCCCCCACGACACGGCCGCTTTTTTTGCAGCCACGCCGCCTTGCCTTCCGCCCCGTTGGCCCGGATCTGCTTCTCGCCAACGTGGGCTTTGGGTGATCGTTCTGAGCCTCTTGGCCGCGACAGAAGCCATGCAGGCCCCTTGACCCTGTCCCCGCCCGACGCTAGCTTGCGTGCATGATTACCGAAGCCATCACCCCGTCGTCTACCAACCAGGCTGCGAACCGGCTTGCCGTTCGGCGGCACTTGAGTTTGTTCGCTCTCCTGCCGGCCGTGCTCGCCCTCTGCATCACCGCCTTCCGGTCCCCCGCCCTCGCGGAGGACAACTGGCCCGCGTTCCACCATCCGTGGGAGGCCCCCAAGGACGCGGCCGCCGACGCGAGCTTCCTGCTGGACGCCCCGGCGGGCAAGCACGGGCATACGATCGTCCGCGACGGACACCTGGCCTTCGAGAAAGGCAAGCGGGTGCGGTTCTGGGCGACCAACCTGTCGGGCGAGGGCGGCTGCCCGCCCAAGGAGGTGGCCCCGCGACTGGCCGACCGGCTGGCCAAATTCGGCTTCAACCTCGTCCGCTTCCACGGGCTGGACTCCACCTGGGGCAACGCCCTGTTCCCGCGGAAGGCGCCGGACACCCAGCACTTCGACCCGGCCCAACTCGACAAGCTCGACTTCGTGATCGCCGAGTTGATCAAGCGCGGCATCTACGTGAACCTCAACCTTCACGTGGGGCGGCGGTTCACGCCCGGCGACGGCCTGCCGGAGACCGAACTGCTGGGCTACTCCAAGTACTGCGTGCAGTTCAACCCGCGGATGATCGAGCTTCAGAAGGACTTCGCCCGCAAGCTCCTGACCCACCGCAACCCCTACACGGGCAAGACGTACGCGGAGGACCCGGCCGTGATCATCGTCGAGCTGACCAACGAGAACTCGCTTTTCGGCGGCTGGACGAGCGGGTTTCTTCGCGGCCGCCAGGCCAAGAGGAACCCCGGCACGTGGACGGACATCCCGCCGTACTACGGCAGGCAGCTCACCGAGTTCTACAACCGGTGGCTGGCCAAGCGCTACCCCAGCCGCAAGGCCCTGGAGGCCGCCTGGCGGGGCGATTCCCGTCCGCCGGGCCCGCAGATATTGACCAACGGCGACTTCTCGGCCGGCAAGGACAAGTGGGACCTTTCGCAAGGCAAGACGACCCAGGCCGAGTTGACGACCACCAAGGATGCCCCCGGGGGCAAACCGGCGGCGAGAATCACGGTCGGCAAGGTCGACGGCACGAGCTGGCACGTGATGCTGACGCAGCGCCCGCTGACGCTCCAGAAGGGCAAGGACTACCGCGTCGCCTTCCGCGCCCGCGCGTCGGCGGAGCGGGACATCGCGGCCGAGGTCTGCCACAGTTCGCCCTACCGCGGCTACGGGCACAGGCGGTTCGAAATCGGGACCGACTGGCAGGAGTGCTACTTCGCCTTCACCGCGCCCGAGGACGACTCGGACGTGCGGCTGAGCTTCCAGTTCGGGCAGGCGACCGGCACGGTCTGGATCAGCGACGTGATCCTGCACGGGGCCCCGCTGTACGGGCTGCGCGAGGACGAAGACCCTGCCCGCGGCACGGTGGCCCGCCTGGGCCCGGAGGACTTCGCCAGCTACACCGTTGCCCGTTTCCGCGACGAGGGGCGTTTCTACTACGACCTGGAAAGCCGCTACAACCTCGACATGGCCCGCTTCCTCCGAGACGAACTGAAGGTCCGCGCCTTGCTCCAGGGCACCAACCACAACTACGGCCTGCCCAGCCTGCGGGCCGAGGCCCTGATGGACCAGATGGACTGCCACGCGTACTGGCAGCATCCGCACTTCCCCCGCCAGCCGTGGTCGCGCACCGACTGGTTCATCAAGAACACGCCCATGCTCGACTCGCCGCGGGCCAACTGCATCTCGCAGCTTGTGCGCTCGTCGGTCGCGGGCAAGCCGTTCACCGTCAGCGAGTACAACCATCCCTACCCCAACGACTACGGCTGCGAAATGCCCCTGACGCTGGCCGCCTACGCCTGCCTCCAGGACTGGGACGCGGTGTACGGCTACACGTTCAACCACCGCTACGACGAGGACCTGCTGGGCGGCGACAAGGTGACGGGCTACTTCGACCTGGCCAACGAAGCGACCAAGATGGCCCAGATGCCGACGGCCTCGCTCGTCTTCCAACGGGCCCTGGTGGCCCCGGCTCGCAAGGTCGTGACCGTCAACTACGATGAGAACCAGACCTACGACAGCCTCAAGCAGCGCCGCTGGGACCGCCTGCAGTTCCACATCATCGGCGAGTTGTCGCCCCTGCTGCCGCTGGTCCACCGCTTCCGCGTGGGGCGGTTCGACGCGGAGGCCACCACGCGGGCCGAGGAGATCGGCTTTGTCGAGCCCGCCGGCGCGATCGCCAGCGACACCGGCGAGCTGATCTGGCGGGCCGGAAAGGAACGGGAGGGTCGCCTGACGATCGACACGCCGAAGGCCCAGGCCGCCCTCGGCTGGGTCGGCGGACGGACCGTCGCGACCGCCGACGCGGAGTTCCGGGTGAGGACGCCCTTCTGCGCCGTCAGCCTGGCGGCGCTGGACGACCAGCCGCTGAGCAAGTCGAAGAGGATCCTCCTGGTCGCGGCCGGTCGCTGCGCCAACACGGACATGCAGTGGAACGCCGACCGCACCAGCATCACCGACAAGTGGGGCAAGCCCCCGCTCCGGATCGAGCCGATCACCGGCACGGTCTGGCTGAAGCGCGACGCGGGGGCGGGCAAGCTGACGCTCACGCCGCTGGACGGCGCGGGCCGGGTCAAGGCCGGCGCCTCAGCCGCCCACGCCGACGCCGGCCGGGCACGCCTGGACCTGAAGGCCGATGCCGCCACGCTGTGGTATCTGCTGGCGGAGTAGGCCAGGAACGGCATCATCAACGGCTATTCCGGCGGGGAGGCGTAGACCTCCACCTCGGTGTAATGGTTCATGTCGTTGGAGGTGTTCCCGTTGCTCCACAGCCGCACGTACCGCCCAATGACCGGGCGCGGCGGCATGACCAGCTCGCCCTCGAACGAGTCGACGTACTGGAGGTCCTTGCCCACGCCAAGCCCGCTGCTGTTGTCGTAATCGTTGTTGAACAGCGTGACCACGCCCTTGACGAAGTCGGGATCGTTGGAGACCTGCACGATCACGTCGCGGTAGACGCGGCCCTCCCTGTGGTACTGCCAGAACAGGATGAAGCGGATCACGTGCTCCTCGCCCAGGTCGATCTGCACCCACTGCCTGCCCGGGCTTAGTTCCACGTAGCTGCCGTCGATGCCCTCCTTGTCGCCGTCGGTGATCTGCGCCAGGTCGCCGATAATCGGCTCGGTGTCGCTACTGGTGACGCCTTTGCGGAAGGCCACGTTCTTCACGCGGACGCCCTCGGGCAGGACGATCCGTCGTGGCCCGACGCGGGGCGGTCGGAGGTTCTTGGCCCGGATGTTCCTGGGCGTACCGGAGAATAGCGGCCTGGGCAGCTCGGGCTTGAATTCGCCCCCGGCCGTGTTCGCCCATGCGGGGGCGGCGGTGTCACGCCGAGGCTCGATCCGTACGCCGTCGCGGCGTTGGCGGTCGGACATGGCCTCCACGCCTTCACGCAGGGCGGCCAGGCGCTGTCTGGTTTCCAGGTCGCCCTCGCGGTCCCAGGCCGTACGCAGGGCGTTGGTGCGCTCGATCTGCCACTTGCGGAACTCCGCGTCGTTCTCCAGCACCAGGAAGCTCGTGTAGTCGGTCGCGATCGAGTGCAGCTCGCCCAGGCGGACGATCCTCCAAAGCGTTTCCTGCTGGGCCTGCTCCTTCTGCGTCCGCGACAGCTCGACCAGGTCCTCCACCCGGCGCGTCGCCCACATCCGCTCGATCTTGCCCTTGCTCAGGTCGCACTCCGGCAGCGCCGCCGTCGCCTCGCGCAGGAATTCTCGCCCGCCCAGGCGTCCCCTCAGCCGCATCGTCACCCGCCCCGACCCGCGGTACCGCCCGTACACGCTGATCGTCTCGCCCGGCCAGAGCCCGCGCAGGTTCGCCGGCGTCACGTCCGTAATCTCCGCACCGTCCCACTCCAGACGCGGCTCGACGACGGCTGGGCGAGCCAGCCGGTACGCTACCGCGCCGGCCGCCTCGTCGCCGTGGCGCCCCGGAGGCAGGTGCTCCACCCATCCCAGCGACTGGCGCACCAGGTCCGTCAGCGTGCCCTCGACCCGGCACGTCAGGGGCACGTACACCAGCCGCCCGGCCGACACGAGCTCCCCCACCCGCCGCCCCAGCGGTCCGGGGTCGTCGAAGTCCAGGATGCCGTCGCTGATCAGCACCGCCGCCAGCGGGCGGCCCGCCTGCCGCAACGACAGGGCCGAGGCCAGGATCGGCTCCATGATTACGCTCCCGCCGGGGCGAAGCGTGCTTAGGAACTCCTTCGCCTTCGCCAGCGCCGCCTCGTCGGCGGGCGCCGGCATCTCGAACAGTCGCCTCTCCGTCGGCCCGGCTGCCAGGATGGTGAAGCGGTCGCCTGGCCCCAGCCGCCCCAATAGGGCGGTCAGGAGTTCGCGAGCCCGTTCCAGCCGAGCGTCGTCCTTCATGCTGCCTGACACGTCCAGGACGAATACGTAGTCCTGCCCGTCGGCGGGGTCGGGGCGGACGTCGTCGCCCAGCGTGAGCACCGCGCGGAATGTGCCCGTCTTCTCGTCGCCCCGGCTGCCGTAGAGTTCCAGCACGCCAGGCCGGCGGGCAGTGGTCCAACTGACGGCGACGTCCTGCTCCAGCGACTGGTTGGCCGACTCCAGGCCCGCCCGCCAGTACACGTCGGACCGGCGTTCGATCTTCAGAGGCGGGTGCGACTCGCTTCGCATCGAGGCCACGCCAAGGGCCGAGTGCACGTGCAGCCGCAGCGAGAATCGCTCGGCCCGGTTGGCGTCATGTTGCGGCCACCATTGCCTGGGCATGTCCACGTGGAGCGGGTAGACGTAGGTGTACCGCCCTCGGCGGAAGGGCAACTCCTCGTAGTAGCGCAGGCGGACCTTCTGGGTCGCCTTGGGGTTGACGGGGAAGATGCGCATCTCGAAGGCGCCGTCGTCGGTCTTCTCGACCAGGCCCGGGTCGCGGACGACGGGCTTGTAGCTGTCGTAGATCTGCCTGGCCCGCCGGCGCTCGACGACCTCGCCCACCATCTCCTTGCCGTTGATCCACATGGTGAAATCCGCCAGTGACGCCCCTTGCGGCAGGGCGAACCGATACATCGCCTCCACCACCCGGTCCTCCAGGTTCTGGAAGACCTGAAGCACCTCGGTGACGGCGATGCCGTCCTGGACCTCGACGCGGACGCTGTGCTCGCGAATGGCCACCCGCCCGCCCGGACCGTTGGTCACCCACATCGTGCCCGCACCATCGGCCGACCGCACCAGGAACAGCGCCATCACCACGGCTGCGCCCGTTCGAGTCACCGCCCGCACGACCCGCGCGCACCTCGACCACCCACCGCTCAACATGGTTGTCTCCTTCCCGAGAAGCGGATGGGACGCCCCGCTCCCACCCTCTACGACGCACCGAGCGGGGGTTTCTTAGACCACGACAAAAGACTCTGGACACCCTGCCGCCGCGCGGTACAATGAAGTGCGTAGTTCCATATTCCGTTTTCGCTCACGTCGTCTGAACGATGTCCGGATCAGTCAGCCGCCCAAATCGGCTGCAACCCGGAAGGAGGCTGCACATGAAACGCTTGGCCTGTCTGGTTCTCCTGGCTGTTTTTGTCTTCTCTTCCGCCGCCCCCGCCGACCTCATCAGCGACAATCCCGCACTGGTCGGGTACTGGAAGCTCGATGAGCCCGCCGGCGCCCTGTCCGCCGCCGACGCGTCCGGCCACGGCTACGCCGGTACGCCCGCGGGCGGGGTGGTGTTCGGCCAGCCGTCGGCCATGTCCACCTTGGGCGCCAGCGCCGCGTTCAACGGGACCGGCAAGATCGACGTACCCTATCAGGCGGCCCTCAACCCCGCCAGCTTCACCGTGTCTACCTTCGCCCGCTATACCGGCGGCGGGTCGTACAATTCCCCCGTCACGTCCCGCAACACCTCGGCTGCCCAGGGGTACATCCTGTATCGCGCCGCGGACTCCGGCGGACAGTGGCAGTTCTGGACGGGCAACGGCACCGGCTGGGACAACCAGAATGGCTTGGTCCCCGCCGTGCAGGACCAGTGGGTCCACCTGGCCGGAACGTACGACGCGGCCACCAACACCAAGTCCTTCTACGCCAACGGACACTTGGCGGTCTCGGGCTCGCCGGCCGGCGGGGTCGTGCCCAACAATGCCCGTCCGCTCCGCATCGGTTCAGGCAGAACGGAAAGCTCCACGGGCGATTACTTCTTCAACGGCAACGTGGACAACGTCGCCGTCTTCAACCAGGCCCTGGCCCACCAGACCATCTCGGACCAGTACAATTCCTTCTCGCGGTACGCGACGGCCGTCCTGAACGACGGTCCGGTCGGCTACTGGCGCCTGGGCGAGCAGACGACCTTTAACAACGGTCTGCCGCAGACGCCGGTCTGGAATTCGGCCGACGTGTCCGCCCATCGAGGCGGCTGCTTCACTAACGTCGTGCTCAATCAGGCGGATACCCCGCTGGTGGACGACATCGACACGGCCGTCGACTTCTCCGGCGCGGCCAACATCAAGATCGACATCCCGCACAGTCCCGACTTCAACGGTCCCAGCTTCACGGTCGAGACGTGGGCCAAGGTGGAGGGCGGCGCCGGCAGCTACCGTTCGCCCGTCACCAACCGCGACCAGTACGCCTCGCCCAATTACGACCAGCGGGGCTACCTCCTCTACGCGGACAGCGGCAACAACTGGACCTTCAACACCGGCACGGGCAGCGGCTGGGCGGGCATCGGCGGCGGGCCGGTCGTCAACGATGTCTGGACCCACGTGGTCGGCACGTTCGAGGCCCAGAGCATCGACGGCAACGGCGTGGTGACCGGGATCAAGACCCTCTACGTCAACGGCGTCCGCATGAGCCAGGCCGTCCAGTTGTATAAGCCCAATGAGCGAGCCCCGCTGCGGATCGGCGCGGGGGCCAGCGAGGGCAACGGCGCCTACTGGTTCAACGGCAAGATCGACGAGACGGCCGTCTACGCCGCCCCGCTGACCCGCCAGCAGGTGGTGGACCACTTCGTCACGGCCACCTCTCCCCCGCCGCGGCTGCTGGGCTACTGGGCCCTGGAGGAAACCGTCGCGCCCGGCCTGGCCGCCGACTCCTCGGGCAACAACCTGCACGGACAGTATTCCGCCGGCGTGAACGCCAACGTGGCCGGGCCGGCCGGGTTCGACTCGGCCGCCCACTTCGCCGGCGGCGACCGCGTGAACCTGGGCCAGCCCGCGGAACTGGCGGGGCTGAGCAACAACTTCACGCTGGCCGCCTGGATCAACCCCGACAACACCAGCGGCTGGAAGAGGTTCCTCGCCCGCGACCGCAGTTCGGCCAACGCGGGCTTTGGCTTCGGCATCGCTAACGCCCAGCTCGCCTTCACCACCTGGGGCGTCAAGGACTACTACTCGGGCGTGAACGTGCCGGCCGGGCAGTGGTCGCACGTGGCCCTGGTCTTCGACGCGTACAATACGGCGCACTTCTATCTCAACGGCGAACTGGTCAACAGCATCGCCGGACCCGGTGCGGTCCGTTCGGGCGGCCTGGGCGATTTCCTGATCGGCACGGACTCGTACTACAGCCAGCACTTCGCCGGTCTGATCGACGACGTGGCCATCTGGGACGGTGCCCTGACTTCGCAGCAGATCTGGGAGCACTTCAGCGGCACGCTGCACGACCAGATGGTCCCCGAGCCGGGCACGGCGACGCTGGTGCTGCTGTCGCTGGCGGGACTGGCCGGGCGGCTGCGGCGGCGACGCGGCACATAAGCTTGTTCCGCCGGACGGGTTGGGGTATCTTGGCGCTCGTGAGGCGCAGCGCGCCTTCCGAGAGTGCCGATGGCCCCGAACCCAGAGCCCAAATCCGAAATCGCCGAGAACGAAGCCGAGCTGACCAAGCTGGTCATGGAGAAGGATCTGGCCAGCCGGGCGGAGGTCGAGGCCTGCCTGAAAGCCCAGAAGGAAGCGTCCGCCGCGGGCAAGCCGGCGGCCCTGGGCGACCTGCTCGTTCGACGCGGCTGCCTGACCCCCTCGCAGTTGGCCCGGCTCCGTTCGTCGATGGAGGCCACTCGCGGCCAGCAGATTCCGGGCTACCAACTGCTCAGCAAGCTGGGCAGCGGCTCGACGGCGGCCGTCTTCAAGGCCCGCCAGATCAGCCTCAACCGCATCGTCGCGCTCAAGGTCATGCCCCAGCGACTCAGCCGCGACCCCGACTACGTCAAGCGGTTCTACAAGGAAGGCGAGATCGCCGCAAAGCTCAACCATCCCAACATCGTCCAGGCCATCGACATCGGCGAGGCGAGCGGCTACCACTACTTCGTCATGGAGTACGTCGAGGGCAAGACCGTCCACGACGAGCTGGCCGGGGGCAAGGTCTATACCGAGGCCGAGGCGCTCGCCATCATCATCCAGATCGCCAAGGCCCTGGAGTATGCCCACGCGGCCGGGCTGATCCACCGCGACGTCAAGCCCAAGAACATCATGCTCATGCCGGACGCGACCGCCAAGCTGGCCGACATGGGCCTGGCCCGCGCGGTGGACGACGCCGCCGCCGCCCAGGCCGAGGCGGGCACGCTGTTCGGCACGCCCTACTACATCAGCCCCGAGCAGATCCTCGCCCGCGACATCGACGCCCGCTGCGACATCTACGCCCTCGGCGCCACGCTCTACCACATGGTGACCGGTCAGGTGCCGTTCATCGGCGACGACCCCAAGAGCGTCATGGTCAAGCACCTCAAGCAGCCGCTGGTCTCGCCCGAGAGGCTCAACCTGGACCTGTCGGCCGGGCTGTGCAAGGCCATCAACAAGATGATGGCCAAGGACCGCGCCAAGCGGTACGCCAACATGACCGAGGCGCTGAAGGACCTGGAGTCCATCGAGTTCCTGCTGGACGTGGAGGAGACGCCTTCGGGCCTGGCGGCGATGGCGGACGAGGACGAGTTGTCAGCCTCGAAGAGCGGGCCGGGCGGCGCCCAGGCCGCCAAGAACGGCGCGGGCGCATCCGCCGAACCGGCCAAGAGCGGAACCGGCAAGGCCCCTGCCGGGGTAAAGCCCACCAAACCCGCCGACAAGAAGACCTACGCCGCCCCCCCCGCACCGCGCGGGTTCACCATGGAGCCCATCCTGCCGTCGGTGTGGAAGAACCCCGCGGTCATCGGCATCATCATCGCGCTGATTCTCAGCGTGATCGTGAACGTCCTGCTGCTGATGAAATGACGCACGCCCTGCCGCCCGAGTGGCCTACCGCTTGACCGTCGCGCGGGCTTCGAGGTCCAGATCGGCCAGCCGGCCCGCCCCCAGGAGGTGGTAGCCCAGTCCCGCGATCATAGCGGCGTTGTCGACGCAGTACTTCATGGGCGGCATGCGGAGGGTGCAGTGGAGCTTGTCGGCCAGTTCGCTTGCGGCGGCGCGAAGGGCGGAGTTGGCCGCCACCCCCCCGCCGATGACGAGCGTCCTGGCGGCGGTGAGCCTGGCGGCCCGGCGGAGCTTGGTCCGCAGGACGTCCACGACGGCGGCCTGGAAGCTGGCGGCGACGTCGGCGACTTCCTGCGGCGAGAAGGTCTCGATCCCCCGGGGGCGCCGGTCGTCTTGGTTTCGCCGCCCGCCCGGCACGCCGTTGACGTGGTAGAGCACGGCGGTCTTGACGCCGCTGAAGGAGAAGTCCAGGGACTGCCCGCTCAGCAGCGGGCGGGGGAACTTGACCGCCAGCGGATTGCCCGAGCGGGCGACCTTGTCGATCACGGGCCCGCCGGGGAAGCCCAGCTTGAGGATGTGGGCCACCTTGTCGAAGGCCTCGCCGGCGGCGTCGTCGATGGTCGTGCCCAGCAGTTCCAGGTCCAGCGGCGAGCCGCAGCGGTACAGGGCTGTGTGCCCGCCCGAGCAGACCAGGGCGGCGGCGGGATATTCGATCGGCTCGGCGTCCAGGGCGGCCGCGTACGCGTGGGCGTACACGTGATTGACGCCCACCAGCGGGCGGTCCAGGACGAAGGCGGCGGTCTTGGCGGCCATCAGGCCCACCAGCAGCGAGCCGATCAGACCGGGCTCGCACGTGACGGCCACCGCGTCGATCGCCTCCCGCCGGACGCCCGCCCGGTCGAGGGCCTCGCCCATGACCGTGTTGATCGCCTCGATGTGCGCCCGCGAGGCCAGCTCGGGCACCACCCCGCCAAACCGCGCGTGCAGCTCGATCTGGCTGGCCACCGTGCTGCTGAGCACGCGCCGGCCGTCTTCGACAACGGCACAGGCCGTCTCGTCACAACTGGATTCCACGCCGAGGATCAACATGGTTCGTACCTGGTGGTCAGTAGTCAGTAGTCAGGAGCCAGGGGCCATTAGCCGGGACCAGGACTCAGTAACCAGGAGTCAGGAGCCAGGAGTCTGGGGCCAGGAGTCAGGGGCCTCCTGGCAGCCCCGAAGGGGCGACAGCAGATAGCCGGGGGCGCAAGCCCCCGGAAGGCTGGCGCCCATTCCAAGAAGCCCCGAAGGGGCGACAGAGTATCTCATATGCGATTGGGGTCATCTTCGCTTGTCTTCCTTCTGTCGCCCCTTCGGGGCTCTTTCTTCCAACGTTCGCTTTCCGGGGGCTTACGCCCCCGGCTATTCGCTTCGGGCCCTTCGGGCCTGAAAACGCGACGGCTTACTTCCGGCGCTTCGGGCCTGAAAACGCGACGGCTTGCTACCGGCCCTTCGGGCCTAAGCCCCCCGCTGCTCTCTTCCGGCCCTTCGGGCTTGAAGACGTCGGCGGCTTCTTGCCGGTCCTTCGGGCCCGGGCGAATCAGACATTCCCTTCCGCCCTGAGGGCTCTTCCTTCTTCTCTTGCTGCTCTGCTCGCGCTGCCGCTCTCTCGCCGGGCGGATCAGGGCGTCGGCTCCTTCCTGGGGTTGTCGGGCCTTTTCCCGGTCGTCTTTGTCTTGGCCCGCTCGGCCTCTATCTCAGCGGCGGCCAGTCGCAGCAGCACGTCCATCTCCTGGGGGTTCTTGAGCAGTTCGACGGCCCGGGCCAGTTGGGTGTCGGCTTCGAGCATTCGATCGAGCATGCTCACGGGCTCGCTGGCGGTCTCGCTGGAGGGGCGTGTGGTCGCCGCCCGCGTGGCGGGCAGGACTTCGGCCTGGTCGCGCAGATCGGCCAGGCGTTCGCGCGACGAGGGCAGCAGGATGACCTGTTCGTGCGGGTCCACGCCCCATCGCTCGCCCCCGCGGCGGCGCGAGACGGCCCGCGAGCCGTCCAGGAAGTACTCCGACGTCGTCAGGTTCACCTGGCCCAGGCCGCCCGGCAGGGAGAGCATCGACTGGACGCACCCCTTTCCGCACGTCCGCGTCCCCACCAGCACCGCCCGAGCGTGCACCCGCAGCGCCCCGGCGACGATCTCGGCGGCCGATGCCGTCCGCGAGTCCACCAGCACCACCACGGGTATGGGCGGGAAGGTGCCCTCGGCGGTGGCGTTGTAGCGTTCCACCGGCCCGCGGCGTCGCGTCACCTGGACGATCAACCCCTCGCGCAGCAGCAGGTCCGCCGTGGCGACGGCGGAGTCCAGCAGCCCGCCCGGGTTGCCCCGCAGGTCCAGCACCAGGCCCTGCGGCCGGTCCATCGGGCGCAGCAGCCGTTGGATCTGCTCGGGGGTGTCGCGGACGAATTCCCGCACGCGGACATAGGCGGCTTCCGGCTGGATCGCGCACACCCACGCCCCGCTGCGGTCGCGATACAGGCCGGTCACGCTCTCGACGGGGAACTCCTCGCGGGTGACTTCGAAGCTCTTGCGCCACCCGTCGCGGATGATCGTCAACTTGACGGCCTTGCCCACCTCGCCGTCCAGCGACGAGCGGACCTCGTCCAGCGTCATGCCCGCAGCCGGCCGGCCGTCGATCTCGCTGAGCAGGTCGCCGCTGAGGATGCCCGCATGATAGGCGGGCGAGCCGGCCAGCGGACCGACCACCACCACCTGCCCGGCCACCTGGCGGATCCGCAGGCCCAGTCCGCGCTCGGTGCCCATCAGCCTCTGCGACAGGGCGACCGAGCGACCCGGCGGGACGTAGCTCGAGTACTCGTCGAGCGACTCCACCATCCCCCGCACCGCCCCCCGCAGGAGGCTCTGGCGGTCCACCGGGTGCAGGTACTGCTGCTCGATCAGGTTGTAGGTCTCACCCAGCGGGCGCATCGCGTTCGAGGTCCCGTCGCCCGCGGGCGGCGGAAGCCGGCTCACCCATACCAGGACCAGCGTCCCGGCCAGGATCGCCGCAAGCCAGATGAGGTTTCGCTTGGGCATACGCGATTGTCGATCTTCGATTGTCGATTGTCGATTGTCGATCGGGAAGACCGCTGGCTCAGTATCGTACCACCAGGACGAGGGGAATTGCCACTCGTCATGAGGAAAAGCCCACCCCTTAGAGGGGTGGGCTTCGGTCAGGTCGTTTCAGTGACGCGTCCGGCAAATCGACAATCGTCAACCGGCAATCGAGAATCTACTCGCTCTTGATCTCGATCTTGCGCGTCTGGGCGGAAGCCGCCTTGGGCAGACGCAGCGTCAGCAGCCCGTCGCTGCACGAGGCCTCGATCTTCTCCCGGTCGATCTCGTCGCTGAGGGCGAAAGCGCGGAAGTACGACGCCTCGCCGAAACTCACGTAGGTCCGCGAGTAGGCGTCGCCAGGCTCTTCGACGACCGCCTGTGCGGAGATCGTCAACACGCCCTTCTCGACGCGGATGTCGATGTTCTCGGCCGGCGCGCCGGGCACCTCGGTCAGCACGATCACCGTCCCGTCCTGCTGCTCGTAGATGTCGACCAGGGGGGTCACGGTGGATTCCGAGTGACGCGGTTCGACCCGGCCGGCGCTCACTTTCACGTTCTTGTCGCTCTTGTCGGTCATGGCTGTCTCCTTCACTTCACCGGGATCTGCCTGGGCCTGGCCGCCTCGGACTTGGGCAGGCGGATGGTCAGGATGCCGTCCTTGAGGGTCGCCTGCACCTGGGAGGGCTCGACCCGATCGGGCAGGACGACGGTGCGGCTGAACTCGCCCACGCCTCGCTCGCGGCGTTCGTAGCGGACGTCTTCCTCCTTGGCGGCTGTGTGCTTGGCGCCCTTGATCACGAGCGTCTCGCCGGTGATGGAGAGGTCGATGTCCTCGCGTTTCACGCCGGCCAGTTCGCACTGAACGACCATGTCGTCGCTTCCGCTGAAGACGTTCACCGGGGGATAAACCCCTCCGCCCACCTGCTGGTACTCCTGCTGCCGCCCCATCAGGCGGTCCAACTCGCGGGCCATCACCCGCAACGGAGCGAACGTATCCAAATTGCCGGGCCATCTGAATGTTGCCATTTTCACGTCTCCTTCCCAATCTCTGGAGTGCTCAACTTCATCACACATGATAAGGCAAAGAAAGTGCCATACAACCTATCTTCTTTAAAATAAGAAGGTTAACATCTGTAGCCCCCCGAGGAGACATGCGGGTTTTTCCGCCGATTCGGCAGAACGGGCAGGCGGAAAGGGCGCGTTTGGCGGGCTGGCCCGAAATGAGGAATGAGAGGCGGAATGCAGCCAGGGTCTGTGCGGCCCGGGCTGCTGCCCAGACGCTACGCGCGTCTGTTCATCGCCCAGCCCACCAGAACGGCTGCGGCGGCCAGGGCGACGTACACTGCAACAGGCCAGAGAGGTTGCGGCCAGAAGGCCAGGCGCGAAGCGGCCTGCGACCACAGGAACGTGACCGGCGCCAGGTCATACAGGACGCGATGGGCCGCGCCGGCGGGGGCGAATTCCAGGGCCAGGTAATACGCGGCCGGCAGGCCCAGCGCCAGCAGCGCCCCCGCCAGCACGCTGACCGATCGCCCGCCCGGCGAGCGGGCCAGGCGGCTTGCGATCGCCCACCCTGCCGCATAGACCCCCGACAGGCACAGGAGAACGCGAAGCACGTCGCTCACGACGGCGTCGCCAAGGTAGGCCGCGACCAGAAAGAACGGCCCACCTGCAATCGCAAACGCCAGCAGCTCGCAGGCTGTTGCGGCAACGAAGCCCCCGTGAACGCTTGTAGCGACGCCGTCAGGCGCGTTCGTAGTGGCGCCGTCAGGCACGTTCGTAGTGGCGCCGTCAGGCGTTTGGCTTGGAGGATTCTCCGGCGCCCCTGCGGGTCGGCTGCGAGCGAGCCGGCGCATCAGCACCAGCGGGTAGATCAGCAAGGCGTGCAGGACCAGACCGGCCGCCAGCGTCCGCAGCGCGGGCAGCGGCGCCGCCGGGAACGCCAGGCGCGTGGGGTAGACCAGGCCCGGCCAAATCCCTACAGCCAGGCTCGCCAGGCACACGAGCAGGAAGAGTACGCCCCCGCCGCGCCACAGGGCGGTGCGCGGGACAGGGGCGGCAGCTTGTTCCGATCCGGTGGTCATCGAAAAGGACCTGGAGGACCCAAGGGACCCAAGGGACGTAAAGGACCTTCTCACCTGGTCCTTTGGGTCCTCCTTGTCCCTTGTGTCCTTCGGGGTCCCTCCACTGGTTCACCGCGTCAACGTATCCGCCACCCGCGTACGGTCGAGGTCCATCCAGAGATCGTCGTATCGCAGGTCGATTCGGCCCTTCAGGCCGATCAGTCTGCCGCCGTTGACGGCGGCGGTGTAGTCGAGCAGTTCCATCTTGCGGGAGGTGGGCACCTCGTAGTCGTTGCGGTCGACGGGGAAACGTCCGAACCAGATCTCGGTGGGCGCCAGGCGGGCGACGCGGGCGAGCATTCGCAGGCAGGGCTGGTTGCGGCTGATGCGCCCGGCGTGGTTGCGAACGTCGACCTCGGCGATCTGGTTGGCGTAGCTCCGCGTCGAGACCAGCGCGACGAGCTTGAGGCCCTCCATGAGGTCCTCTCCGGCCCACTTCTGCCCGACGGGCGGCGACTTGGAGGCCACTCCGCGAATGGTGACGTAGTGGATTTCCGCCAGGCCGCGATCGCTGGGGATGGGGCTGGCGGGCAGGTAAGTGGTCTGGGTGGGCGGCTGGCCGTTGTGCCCGGGGGTGGTGACGACCCAGCGGGGCACCTGGTGCTCGGGCAGGACACATCCTTCGTTGTCGACGAAGTGCAGCCCGCCCTGGCGGTCCTCGACGCGGGCGACGGGGCGGCGGAAGTCGAGATCGAGCTGGACGTACCCGCCGGGACGACCGGCGTGGCGGACCTTCTGGATGCGGTTGACCTGGCGGATCCAGGGGTTGGACCGGCAGCGGCTGTTGACCTCGTCCACCGCCCGCGGATCGAAGAAACCCACGTCGGGCGGCACGAGGCTCTCGACGATCTCGCGACCCAGCTCGCGCGGCATCCAGGCGGGGATCGTCGGCAGGACCAGGGTGAGCGGTGAGTTGTCCGGCGGGGATTGCAGGATCCGCCGCTCCAGGGCCCGCAGGCCCAGGGCCACGCCCTCGGCGAGGACGGCGATCATCACCACCCAGACCACCGCCCGGACCACCGTGCGGCGTCGCTCGGCGCTCATCCCCGCCCACCGCCGCTCCAGCCACGAAGGCTGGCGCGGCCGGGAAGGCTTGATGCGCACCGGCTTGGACTTCTTTCGTATTGACATCCAACCACCTTCTTCGCCTGCAGCGCGTCCCGCGCCGCGTCACGATCAACTGCACAACACCTGACGACGGTCCGGCAGACGCTGCCACAAATCAACGCCTTACGGCGTCACTAGAAACGCGCCATCACGAACTCATCGCTCCAGCGACATCTTCACCAACCGTTCGACAAGCTCGTCGAAGCTGATCCCCGCGTGGGCCGCGGCCTTGGGCAACAGCGAGTGGCTGGTGAAGCCCGGGATCGTGTTGATCTCCAGCATGTATCCGCGCTCGTTCCCGTCGACAATGAAGTCCACGCGGGACATGTCCCGGCAGCCGATGGCCCGGTGCGAGGCCAGGGCGGCTGCCTGAAGCTCGGCGGCCGCACGTTCGCTCAGGCCGTGCTCGAAGCTGTAGCGGGTGCCCGCGTCGTCGTCGTACTTGGCGTGGAGATCGTAGTACTCGGCCTCGGGGATGATCTCGAGCACGGGCAGCGCCTGGTCGCCCAGGATGCCCACGGTGAACTCCCGTCCGCGAATGTACTGCTCGACCAGGGCCCGCCCGTATCGCGCGAGCAGGGCGTTCAGGGCGGCGTCGCGCTGGGCGGCCGTGCGGGCGATGGTGATGTCGACGCTCGATCCGCCGTCGACCGGCTTGAGCACCACGGGCGGCGCCAGCAATTCGTCCGGCGCCTCGCCCTCGACAAGCTGCCAGGCCGGCGTGAGCACGCCGGCGGCTTTGCAGGCCCGCTTGGTCTCGTCCTTGTCGATGGCCAGCGAACTCGCCCGCACCGACGAGCCGGTGTACCGCAGGCCGCGACGCTCGCAGAGGGCCTGCACTTCTCCCGACTCGCCGAACACCCCGTGCAGGGCGATGAAGACCGTGTCGATCCCGCGCCGGTCCAGTGCGGAGGGGTCCTCGGGCGAGATGTCCGCCCGCGTGACCCGGTGCCCGAGCCGCTCCAAGGCGGCCGCGATCGCCTCGCCGCTCTGCAGCGAGACTTTGCGCTCGCTGGACGGCCCGCCCATGAGCACCGTGATGTCCATCTGCGGGCGGTAGGCCGCCGCCCGCGGCTGCGGCTGGCCCTGCCCACGGCAGCAGCATGATTTCGCGCCATCCCTGACGCCTGCTTCGGCATCCATCACCACACCTCGAGTTCCAGTTCCAGATACACTTCCGACTTGCGATAGACCGTCTCGCGAATGATGTTGATGAGCTTGAGGACGTCGCTGGCGGTCGCGCCCTCGCGGACGAGGATGAAGTTGGCGTGGCGCTCGCTGACGACCGCCCCGCCGACCCGCCGGCCCTTGAGACCGGCGCGGTCGATCAGCGCCCCGGCCGACAGGCCCCGCGGGTTCTTGAACACGCACCCGGCGTTGCGGTAGCCCAGCGGCTGGGTGTTCTTCTTGTAGATCCAGATCTGCTTGACCTGCTTGAGGATGCTGTGCGGGTCGTCGTCGGCCAGGCGGAACTCGGCCGCGAGGATGAACTTGGAGGCGATGTTGGTGGACCGGTAGCCGAAGGCCAGGTCGTTGCGGAATCTCGTGAAGACCTCGCCTTCCTCGCTCATGACGGTGACGCTCTCGACGGAGCTTCCGATGTCTCCGAAGGCCCCGCCGGCGTTCATCCGCACGCACCCGCCGACGCTGCCGGGGATTCCCGTGAGGCACTCCAGCCCGCTCTTGCCCTCGCGGACGCAGCGGAGGACCAGCTTGCCCATGTCGGCGCCCGCGCCGGCCCGCACGCCGACGTCGGTAAAGGCGACTTCGCGGAAATCGTCCTGCATCAGGTGGATGACGGCGCCCTTGACGCCGGCGTCGTCCACCAGCAGGTTGGCCCCCGAGCCCAGCACGTACATGGGCACGTTGTTGTCGCGGCAGCGGCAGACCGCTTCCTTCAACTCATCCACGTTTCGCGGGCGCACGAAATACCGGGCCGATCCGCCCAGGCGAAACCACGTGTGCGGCGCCATCGGCTCGTTCTCGCTAACGATCTCTTCCAATCCAGCGAACAATGTCATCGGCCACTTCCCAGATGGTCCCCGCCCCCATCGTCACCACCAGATCGCCCGCGGCGAGGTTGGCCCGCAGGTGCTCGACGATCTGACCGAACGTCTTGAGGTACAACGCAGAGCCGCCGTTGAAGCGGATCTGCCCGACCAGGTCCTGCGAACTGACGCAGTCCTTCTCCAGTTCGCTGTCGCGGACGAAATAGATGTCCGGAACGAGGACCTCGTCGGCCTGTCCGAAGCTGCGGGCGAAGTCCTTGAGCAGGAACCGCGTCCGGCTGTGCTGATGAGGCTGAAAGACGCACCACAGGCGGCGCGGCTGGTAGAAGTCGCGAATGGCCCGCAGGGTGGCCTGGATCTCGGTGGGATGGTGCGCATAGTCGTCCAGGACGGTGATGCCTCCCGCCTGGCCCTTGAGGGTCATGCGCCGGCGGGTGCCCGTGAACGAGCCCAGGTGGGTCGCGATCTGCTCGGCCGGCACGCCCGCGTGGTGCAGCAGGGCGCAGGCGGCCAGCGAGTTGTAGACGTTATGCAGCCCGGGCAGGGGCACGTGCAGGCGCGTGAACAGGGCGCCGCGGCAGTAGATGTCGGTGACGTAGCGCCCGCCGACCATGCGGAGGTCGCGCCCCTGCCAGGTGCAGGCGTCGGTCAGGCCGAACGACTCGACCTCGCACGAGGCCTGGTCGGCCGCCTGGAGGGCGTTGCGGTCCTCGCCGTTGATCACCAGCAGGCCCTCGGCCGGGATGCGGGCGGCGAAGGCCCGGAACGCCTGGACGATGTCCGACAGGTCGCGGTAGCAGTCGAGGTGGTCTTCCTCGACGTTCAGGATGGCCGCGTAGGTGGGGCAGAGATTGAGGAAGCTGCGGTCGAACTCGCACGCCTCGGCCACGAAGTGCCTCCCCGCGCCCACGCCGCTGGGCCCGCCCAACTGCTCGACGGTCGCCCCGACCACGAAGCTGGGCTCGAGACCCGCCTGGGTCAACACGTAGGCGACCATGGCTGTCGTGGTGCTCTTGCCGTGCGTGCCGCTGACGGCCACGCCGACGCGCTCGGCCATCAGCCGCCCGAGCATCTGGCTGTACTTGAGGACCTCCACTCCGCGCTGGCGGGCGGACTGGAGTTCGGGGTTCTGCTCGTGGATGGCGGCGGAGTAGACGACCACGTCGCAGTCGTCGGGGATGTTTTCGGCCCGCTGGCCGAGGGCGATGGCGGCCCCCGCCCGGGTGAGCCGGTCCACGGCGGCGCTGGGGGCCGACTCCGACCCGCTTACGGCGACGCCCCGATCGATCAGCATCTGGGCCAGCGCCCTCATGCCCGACCCGCCGACGCCGATGAGGTGCACCTTCCGGGTGGCCTTCACGTCCGCGTCCGCGCGAGCAGGAACCCTGCGGGTTTTCTTTCCGGTCTCCATACCTTCGAGCATCCTACCGTCTCCGTCCTGAACGTGTCAACGAAACGCCGCGCAGACACCATGCCCCGCCGCGTCCTTGCGCGCGACACAATACCCGTTTAACGGACGAGCCCGCTCGCCGCTCCCCTACTCTACATATCGCCAACCGCCCGGCCTTTTCTTTACGGAAAAGCGCTCGGCGGGCAAGCCGGCGGCTACTTCAGTTCCTTGACGCGGATGTTGCGGAATTCGACGTGGCTGCCGTGCCCGAGGAAACCGATGTGGCCCTTCTCGTTCTTGAGCCCGGGGTGCTGGCGGTGGTCCATCGTGCCGTCCTTGCTCGCCTCGTCCAGGTCGGCGTCGACGATCGTCACGCCGTTGAGGATGACGGTGATCCGCCGCCCCTTGGCGATGATCTCCTCGCAGTTCCACTCGCCCACGGGCTTGAGGTGGCCCTTCTTGGCCGGCACGATCCCGTAGATCGACCCGTGATACTGGTAGGGCTGGAGCTTGGCGTAGGCCGGGCCGTCATTGTCCAGCACCTGGATCTCCATGCCCGCGTAGGCGGCGTCGCCCTTGGCCGGCGTGCGGATGCCGATGCCGTTGTTGGCGTTGCGGGTCAGCTTGAACTCGAACTTGAAGCTGAAGTCGCTGTACTCCTTCTCGGTGTACAGGTTCCCGCCGCCCTTGGGCGGATAGACGATGCATCCGTCCTTGACCTCGACGGCCTTGGTCGCGCCGATCCAGCCGGTCAGGTCCTTGCCGTTGAACAGGCAGACGTAGCCCTCTTCCGAATCCTTCTTGGCCTCTTCGGCGGCAAAGGCCGCGCTCGACAGGGCCACGCACAACACCATCGACAGCACTGCAAGTTTCTTCATGTGTTCTCTCCCGAGAAATAGGATGTAGGGAACCAGGCCCGCGGGCCTGTCACCGACTGCCGGCCGGGCTACTTCTGCGCCGCGGCCGCATGCTTGAGCATCTTGTCCTTCAGGGCCTTGTCCTTGCACACCTCAGCCGCCAGGCGAAGCGCCTGGGCGACGTCCGCGCCCCGCAGGCCTTTGTCGCCCCGCTTCTTGGGGTTGGGCAGGGCGATGGCGGCGACCGCCTGGGCGGCCTCGCCCGAGACCGTCTGGTCCTTGACCAGCGAGGCGGCCAGTTTCAGCGCCTGCGGCGTCTTGACGTTGCCCAGGGCCGACAGGATCGCCCGCTTGTCGTCGTCGCGCGGGGCGACCGACAGGGCCGCCGCGAAGACCTCGACCGCCTTGGCGGCGTCCTGGGCGGCCACCGCCGAGGCGATCCGCGTGAGCCCGCGAACGGCCAGCACCTGCTGGGCGGGCTTGGGCGCGGTCTTGGCCAGGTCGGTCAGAGCGGGCACAGCCGTGGCGTCGGGCCAGTCGACCAAGGCCCGCACGGCGGCGTCCTGCACGTCGGAGGCGTCCTTCTTGGCCTCGGCGACGACGGCGGCGAGGGCCTTGTCTCCGCCGACACGTCCCAGGGCCCGCAGGAGAATGGCCTTCTTGGCCGGATCGGCCTGGTCGAGGACGGCCAGCACGCTCTGGGCCCGCTGTTGCGGGTCGGGGCTGCGGTTGGCGACCATGACCAGGCTTTTCTGGATGGCCTCCTGCTCGCCGGCGTCCTGGGTGCGCATCAGCAGGTCGACCAGCTTGGGCGCGACGCTGAAGTCGCCCAGTTCGCCCATGGCCTTGACGGCGGCGGCCTTGGTGGCGGCGCTGCCGTCCTGGGCAGCCTCCAGGACGAGCTTGACGGTCTCGGGCGATCGGCGGGCGGTGAGGATCTCGATGAGGGCGGCCTTGGCCGGTCCCTGTGCCTTGCCGGCGGCCTGGGCAAGGGCCTTGGAGATGCTCTCCCCGGCGGTTCGGGCGAGGACGGCCTGGGCGTGCGTGGCGACGTTCTTGTCGGCGTTGCCCAGTGCGTCGATGAGGGCGGCGACGGCCTGGTCGGACTGCGGGGCCAGCCGGCCCAGCGCGTCGATGGAGGCGGCCTGGAGGGCCGGGTCATCGCTCTTGAGCGCGGCAGCCAGCGCGGGCGCGGCGGCGGCGTCGCCCCGCTTGCCGAGCATCCAGGCGATGTCGGCGCGGACGGCGGGCGAGGCCTTGGCGAGCTTCTCCGCCCAGGCGGCGGTGACGGCCTGGCCTTTGAGCCCGGCCGCCAGCATGAGGGCGGAGGTTCGGATGTCGAGGCTGGGGTTGTCCGCCAGGGCCAGCAGGTCGGCATTGGCCTCGGCGGCGAGGATGTCCACCAGGGCGGAGGCGGCAGCGGCCTTGTTGCCGGGCGCGCGTCGGGCCGCGAGCAGTTCGCGGCAGATGGCGGCGGCTTTGGCCTTGTCGGCGGCGCCGAGGCGGCGGACGAAGACGAGATACTCAGCCGTCCCGACGGCGGCCTCGTTGGCGTTGGGGTTGGCGGCGGCCTTGGCCAGGGTGCCGGCGGCGCCGTCGAGGCTGCCGGCCTGGGCCAGCAGCCGCCAGGCGGGCTGGTGGATCTTCAGGTCGGCCTCGCCCGCGTCGGCGATGACGACGGCCTCGGCGTCCTTGGGCAGGGCCTTGAGCTTGCCCGCCCTGGCCAGTTCGCCCAGCGCGTTGAGGACGCTGGAGCGGCAGGCGGCCTTGGACGCGGGCAGGGCCTTGAGCAGGGCGTCGATGGCGGCGGGCGTGGCGATGCCGGCCAGCGCGCGGGCGGCGTGGTCGCAGAGGACCGGGCCCTGGCCCAGGTGGGCGGCCAGGGCGGGCACAGCCTCGTCCTTGCCGCACGCCTGGAGGAGTTGGATCAGCAGCGGCTTGACGTCCGCGCGCTGCTCGGCCTGGAGGGCGGCCATCAGGCCCGCCACCACGACTTTCCGCTCGGCTTCGGCGCCCGGGCGGATGACGTGCAGGGCCAGCCCGTTAAGGGCGAACTCCGCCTTGACGTCGCCCTCGCCGGGGGCCGCGAGCTTCTGGCACAGGGCCTGGATGCCGGCGGGGCCCAGCTTGACGATCTCGCCCAGGACGGCCTGGCTGTCGGCCATCGACTCCATGGGCAGCTTGCCCGCCAGTTCGAGCGCGTCGGCGGCAAAGGCCGATCCGCCCAGGAACATCACGCATATCGCTGCAGTCAGGGTGATCTTGTTCATGTCGTTGTCCTTAATCCGCATTCCGAAATCCGCATTCCGCAACCTGCCTGCCGGCAGGCAGGTCCGCAATTCCTACAGGTGCCAGGGCCCGCGCATGGGCTGGTCGACCAGGCGGTTGGCCTCTTCGTCGTCGATGAACCGCTGGGCGACGGGGTCGAAGCGGAGCTTGCGACCGGTGCGGATGGCGGCGTTGGCCAGGTGGACCAGCATGTTGCTGCGGTTTCCGTTGACCTCGTTCAGCCCGAACTTGCGGCGCGTGCGGACCGAGACGTTGAAGTCGCTGATCATGGGTTCCGGGTCGGGCAGCGAATTGACCATGGCCGCCAGCTCGGGCGGGTCGGTTCGGAAGCCCGGATACAGCTTGCCGTTGGGCCCTTCGAGATAGGGCTTGCCTTCGGTCTCGCTCTTGCCCCACTCGCAGGAGTCCAGGATGATCTTCGTTCCGTCGGCGTACTTCATCTCGACCATGCCCCAGATGCCCACCGCGTCATGGTGGACCGGCCAGGGGGCCGTCGCCTCGATCTCCACGGGGCTGGTGTCGTCCTTGTCCAGGATGTACTGGAGGGCGTCGAGGTAGTGCTGGCCCATGTCGGCCAGGCCGCCGCCGTCGTAGTCCCAGTAGCCGCGGAACGAGCCGTGCGTGCGGTGGCGGAAGTAGGGCTTGAAGGGGGCCGGCCCCAGCCACAGGTCATAGTCGAATCCGGCGGGGACCGGTTCGCTCTTGACGCCCACTTTGCCGGTCCACATCTTGACCTTCCAGTTGAAGCCGGTGTGCTGGCTGACGCGGGCGGTCAGGGGGAAGCCCAGGGCGCCGGAGGCCACGAGCTTCTTGATGGGTTTGGCCTCGCTGCCGAAACCGTAGAGCCCGCTGTGCAGCCGGAACCAGGTGTTCAGACGGAACATCCGCCCGTTTCGCTGGATGGCCTCGATGACGTGCTTGCCCTCGCCGATGGTGCGCGTCATGGGCTTTTCGCACCAGACGTCCATGCCGGCGTTGGCGCAGGCGATGGAGATGAGGGCGTGCCAGTGAGGCGGCGTGGGGACGTGGGCGATGTCGATCCCGCCGTTGGCGATCAGCTCGCGAAAGTCCGTGTAGGCCTTGCAGTCGCTCCCGCCGCGCTTCTGCGCCCGCTCGAGGTGGCCCTTGTCCACGTCGCAGACGGCCGCCAGGCGGGCCGTCTTGTCGCCCAGCACGTACCCGACGTGCCCGCTGCCCATGCCGCCCACGCCGATCACCGCGTGCTGGAGAATCTCGCTGGGCGGGGTGTTGCCCGGGCCGCCCAGCACCCACCGCGGGACGATCGTAAATGCCCCAGCCGCCGCGGCCGAGCGGGACAGGAACCGGCGTCGATTCATTCGAGACATAGCTTTCTCCTGAGGGCCTGGCAAAGGCGGGCCCGAACGGGGTTCAATACAGCAGAACGAAGCTGCGGGCACGTTTATTCAGTTCCGCAGCCGGCAATCCAGGTCGGCCCGGCGCCACGGGCGGCGCTCGGGCGGGTCAGTCCCGCCCCGCCGGCTTGGCGGGCCCCTTGGGGGCGGGCCCGGGCGGGACGCGAATTTCGATGTCCTTGTACCACACCTGGCTGGGCGGCCCGCCGTGGATCTGAAGTCCGATCAGCCCCTTCTGCTCGATCTTGTCGTCCGCCTCCGTGTAGTCCACCGTCTGCAAGCCGTTGATCCACAGCCGCACCCGCTTGCCTTCGCAGCGGATGAGATACTCGTTCCAGTCGTCGGCCCTGAGGACCTTCGCCAGCTCGGGCGGGGCCTTCGCCAGCACCTTGCGCCGCCGCGACTCGTCGTACAGGCAGCCCCACCAGCCCTGGCCCATGTCGGCCTGGTAGCCGATCATCTCGTGATGATTCGGGATGCGCCGGCTGCGAATCTGGATGCCCGCATTGGAGCCCTTGCCCACCAGCTTGAACGTCAGCTTCAACTCGAAATCCGCCAGCTCCCGCTTGTGCGTGAGGAACTCGTTGCGCGTGATCTTGTCCTTCATGTTGCCGGCCGTGATCGCGCCGTCCTCGACGCGAAACACCTGGGTGTTTCCTTCCCAGCCTTCCAGCGTCTTGCCGTCGAACAGGCGCTCCCATTGGGGCTCGGCGGCGGTGAGGGTGGAGCAGACCAGGCACAGCAGCGAGGCGGACGCGATCAGTCTGTTCATGGGCGGTCTCCGGTTGTGGAGGAATAACGCGATGTTCAATTGTGAAATGGCAATTGTCAACTGGCAATTCCACACAGTACACTCCTGCCTCAAGGAGAACCGCATGGACACAGCCGAACTGGCCAAGCGAATCAAGGCGGTGGCGTACCTGGAAGGCGACTTCGTCCTCCGGTCGGGCCGGCGCAGCAAGTATTACCTGGACAAGTACCTCTTCGAGACCCAGCCGGACATCCTGGCCGAGTTGGGGCAGCGCTTCGCCGCCAAGGCGGGCGACGCCGATATCATCGCCGGGGCCGAGCTGGGCGGGGTCGCCCTGGCGGCGGCCGCGTCGATGGCCGCGGGCAAGCCGTTCATCATCGTCCGTAACGCCAAGAAGGGCTACGGCACGGACAAGCAGTTCGAGGGCAAGCTGCCCGAGAAATGCCGCGTCCTGATCGTCGAGGACATCGCCACCACCGGCGGGCAGGTGCTGGAGGCGGCCAAGGTGCTCCGCGACAGCGGCGCGACCGTCACGAAGATCGTCTGCACCATCGACCGCCAGGAAGGCGCCCGGGAAAACATCGAAGGCGCGGGCTTTGTCTTCGAGTCCATCCTCACCCGAGGCGACCTGGGCATCTGACCTGCCTGCCGGCAGGCAGGTGGAACGGTGATTTCCGGTCAGGAAGGGCTCCACCCCCGAGCTAGCCGACGAATCATGCCTCCACCGGGACAAGCCCGGTGGTGGGCGAAGGCTCGCACCCTCAACTAGCCGACGAATCATGCCTCCACCGGGACAAGCCCGATGGTGGGCGAAGGCTGTGGCTTGGGTCGTCGGTATGCCCCTTCCACCCAGGTGCAGGGCTTGATCCTTTCCCCGCCCGGCGGCGCCTTGTACAATGCGCTCAACTCGAACCTGGAGAGCCCTGATGAGCCAACGCCACGCAATCGAGTCCCGTCGCGAGTTTCTGCGCAACCTGGTGCTGTCGGCCGCCGCCGCGGGCGCCGCCCCCGCCCTGCTGGGCCGGACACAACCCGCGCAAGGTGCAACGGCCGGGGCCGCCAAGAGACCCAACATCGTCATGATCATGGCCGACGACATGGGCTTCAGCGACGCCGGCTGCTACGGCGGCGAGATCCACACGCCCACGCTGGACCGCCTGGCCGCCGGCGGATTGCGATTCACCCAGTGCTACAACACCGCCCGCTGCTGCCCGACGCGGGCCAGCCTGATGACCGGGCTCTACCCCCACCAGGCGGGCATGGGCCACATGACCAGCGACAACAAACTGCCCGGCTACACCGGCACGCTCAACCGCTCCTGCCGCACCATCCCGGAGGTGCTCCGCCCGGCCGGCTACCGCACGTACATGTGCGGCAAGTGGCACGTGGTCCGCAACGACTGGTGCGGGCAGGACGGGCCCAAGCATAACTGGCCCCTCCAGCGCGGCTACGACCGCTTCTACGGCACGATCCAGGGAGGCGGGAACTTCTACGATCCCGTCACCCTCTGCCGCGACAACACGTTCGTCAGCCCCGACGCCGACTCGCACTACAAGCCCAAGACGTTCTACTACACCGACGCCATCAGCGACAACGCCGTCGCCTTCCTCCAGGACCACGCCCGCGACAACGCCGACAAGCCCTTCTTCATGTACGTCGCCTACACCTCGCCCCACTGGCCCATGCACGCCCTGCCCGAAGACATCGCCAAGTACAAGGGCAAGTACGACGCCGGCTACGGGCCAATCCGTCAGAAGCGGCTCGAGCGGGCCCGCGAGCTGGGCGTCATCAACAAGGAGTGGGAACTCTCGCCCCAGGCCGGCGACTGGGACAAGCAGGACCACAAGCAGTGGGAGGCCCGCTGCATGGAGGTCTTCGCGGCCATGATCGACCGCATGGATCAGGGCATCGGGCGGATCGTGGCCGAACTGGACAAGCAAGGCCGGCTGGGCAACACGGTCATCTTCTTCCTCCAGGACAACGGCGGCTGCGCCGAGGGCATGGGGCGCGTCGAGCCCAAGAACTGGGACATCCCTCCCCGCGAGCCGTTCAAGCCGGACGAGCTGGCCAAGACGATCTGGCCGCCCATGCACACGCGCGAGGGCAAGCCGGTTCGCGGCGGACCGGGCGTGATGCCCGGCCCCGCCGACACGTACATCGGCTACGGGCGCAACTGGGCCAACGTGTCCAACACGCCCTTCCGGGAGTACAAGCACTGGGTGCACGAGGGCGGGATCTCGACGCCGCTGATCGTGCACTGGCCCGCGGGCCTGCGCCGTACGGGACAGCTCGAGCACGCGCCCGCCCACCTGATCGACATCATGGCGACCTGCGTGGACCTGGGCCAGGCCAGCTACCCCAAACAGGTGGACGGGCAGGACATCACGCCCATGGAAGGCGTGAGCCTGGCGCCGACGTTCAGCGGGGGCAAGCTGGGCGAACGGGCGATCTTCTGGGAGCACGAGGGCAACCGCGCGGTGCGCCGCGGCCAGTGGAAGCTGGTGGCCAAGGGCCCGCGGGCGCCGTGGGAACTCTACGACATGCAGGCCGACCGAACGGAACTGAACGACCTGTCGGGCCGGAAGCCCGAGCTGGCCAAAGAGCTGGCCGACCAGTGGGAGCAGTGGGCCAGGCGGGCCCATGCCGTGCCATGGCCCTGGGGCCTGCCCTACGGCAAGCCAAAGGGCGAGGGCAAGAAGAAGGCTGACGGCGCCGCGAAGAAGAAGGCGGCGAAGAAGGACTGAAGAGACTGTCAATTGTCGATTGGACCGCCCGGTTTTCAAACCGCCGGCACCCCATCGGAAATCGAAAATCGCAAATCGAAAACATGGAATGAGGCATGGGAACCTACGAAATCAGCGTCGATCATCGATTCCGGGCCCGCCACGCGATCGTCCTGGGTGACGGCGAGTGGGAGGAGAGTCACGAGCACGAGTGGCTGGCGACGGCCACCTTCCGCTGTGACGAGTTGGAGCCGGTCACCGGCGTGGTCGTGGATTTCCTGGACGTGACGGACGCCCTGAAGGAGATCGGCGACGGCCTGGAGGGACGTGACCTGAACCAGATCGGCGAGTTGGCGGAGGGCGCGACGGCGGAGCGGGTGGCCTGGTATCTGGCCCGCCGGCTGGCGCGGATCCTGGGACCTGACGGCGACAAGCTCTACCGAGTGTGCGTCACCGAGGCCCCCGGCTGCCGGGCGGCCTACTACCCGTCCGGGCCGGGGGACTTGACGTTGGGGTGAGCGACCTCTACCATGAGGGTATGAAGTTGAAATGCGATAAATGCGGCAAATCGGCGACGATTCATCTGACCGAGATCGTCGGCGGGCAGAAGATCGAGAAGCATCTCTGCGAGGACTGCGCGTCGGCCGAGGGCATCACGGTCAAGTCCAACGTCCCGATCAGCCAGCTTCTGGAGGACTTCATTCTCCAGACCTCCCCGTCGCACTCGCCCGAACAGGCGGCCCAGCACGCCGTGCCGTCGGACCTCAAGTGCGACGTGTGCGGCATGGACTTCAACGAGTTTCGCAGCAAGGGCCTGCTGGGCTGCCCCCACGACTACGAGGCCTTCGATCGCGGGCTGCTGCCCCTGCTGGAACGGGCCCACGAGGGCGCCACCCAGCACATCGGCAAGGTGCCGCACTCGGCCGGCGATTCCCAGAAGAAGCAGAACGCCCTGCTGCGTCTGCGGGCGGAGTTGAAGTCGGCGGTCTCGCTGGAGGACTATGAGCGGGCGGCCAGCCTGCGCGACCAGATCAAGGAGTTGGAGAAGTCATGAAGTTGTCGGACCTGACGCATCGGGCTGGTGAGTGGCTCCGCGGCGTGGGGCCCATGCACGACGTGGTGATCTCGTCGCGCGTGCGGTACGCCCGCAACCTGGCGGGCATGCCCTTCCTCTCCCGCTGCACGGGCGAGCAATTGCGCGAGCTGGAGACGCGCCTCCGCGACACCGTCCTCGACTCCCGCCTGGCCGACGAGATGCTGTACGTGGACGTGGCGGCGGCGGGCAAGCTCGACCGCGAACTGGTCGTCGAGCGCCACCTGATCTCGCGTCAGCACGCCGACGGGCGCCACCCCCGCGGGGTGGCCATCAGCGGCAGCGAGACCATGGCCGTCATGGTCAACGAAGAAGACCACCTCCGCATTCAGGTCCTCCGCAGCGGGCTGCAATTGTCCGAGGCGTTCGAGGATCTCTCGCGCATCGACCAGTTGCTGGAGGAGCGGGTGAGCTTCGCCTTCCACGACCGCTACGGCTACCTGACCGCCTGCCCCACCAACGTGGGCACCGGTCTGCGGGTGAGCGTCATGCTGCACCTGCCCGCCCTCAAGCTCACCGGGCAGATCGAGAAGGCCTTCCGGGCCGCCAAGGAACTGCACCTGGCCATCCGCGGGCTCTATGGCGAGGGCACCGAGGCCACCGGCGACTTCTTCCAGGTCTCCAACCAGACCACCCTGGGCAAGAGCGAGCCGCAGATCCTCGAGGAGTTCAGCACGGAGATGGTGCCCAACTTCATCGACTACGAGCGCAAGGCCCGCCACGCCCTTTTGAATCGCCAGGCCCGCGCCCTGGAGGACCGAGTCTACCGCGCCCACGCCGCCCTGCGGTCGGCCCGCCTCATCAGCTCCGAGGAGACCATGTACATGCTCTCGCTGGTCCGCCTGGGGGCCAGCCTCGGGCTCATCAAGGACATCGACGTCCACACCCTCAACGAGCTGTTCCTCCAGACCCAGCCCGCCCACCTCCAGCGCCTGCTCAACCGCGAGATGGACGGCCAGGAACGCTCCGCCGCGCGCTCCGACTTCATCCGCAGGAGACTCTCGCAGAACTGATCATCGCCGAACGGCAAGCCCTGCCCAGCCCATGTCGCTGTCGAAGGGCTTGCCGTTCGGCGGCGCCGGCGTCCGGCGTTCGCTACTCGAGCGTGGGACGGGCGATCTCGCC
>Ga0116149_1000793_pt1 | contig 40408 bp, 35 predicted proteins | sample AD_UKC057_MetaG_FD_89787 | JGI IMG/M metagenome (GOLD analysis project Ga0116149, IMG submission 89787) | Active sludge microbial communities of municipal wastewater-treating anaerobic digesters from USA - AD_UKC057_MetaG | ecosystem: Engineered > Bioreactor > Anaerobic > Digestate | place: USA...
AGTTTATCGATCGTTGCCAGATAATCTGAATACCCTGTGAAAAATGTAGGAAAGAATCCTTTACCGGGATAGAGATTGCCAAGGCTGTCCGAAACTAAAAGTGCTTTTATTTCAGGAACATAGGCAACAATTTGCCCAGGAGAGTGCCCTTTGACCTCCAGAAAGCGGCAAGTGATTCCTCCCAGAGCCAGTTCGTCATCGGTTCTCACGACCTTGCATCCTGAAAGCAGGGGCAAATCCGCCGTCCATGTTTTCGTGGAGAAAAGACCGCGTGGTGCCATGGCTTTTGCCATGAAAAGGTCTTCCCGTAACAAAATTTCTGTCGACTTCGGATGATGAAGAAAAGCTTCCGCCCCCTGGCCCGCAAGAATGGTCGCATCGGGAAAACTTTTTCTCAAGCTGCCCAGTCCTGTTACATGATCACTATGTGGATGAGTGACAATAAAAAAATCCGGCTCCACTTTTAAAAGGGCCAGTTGTTCCAGGACAAGATCTGATGTAGCGGATATGCCCGCTTCAACCAGAGCGCAGGCAGAGTTGCCCTGAATCAGGTAGATGTGAAAATCGTCATGGCCCAGAATCCATAAATTATTTGTGATTTTCCGTGGATACATGGTAACGCTTTTCCTGAAACACACACTTGGTTTTATCTGAAGAACGACTGCAATCTAGCGCAACTGTTTTTTGATTACAAGGTATTTGTTATCCTGTTCGAAACAGGGATCGCCAAGTCCCTGCATGCATTTTTTTCTTGACAGGATCATATCTTAATAGTAAGGTATATATAAAATAAGTTATAATAACAAGGATGGGTTATGTCCGTTAAATTTCTGATTCTAGGAGGTCTGATGTTCAGCTGTTCCCACGGCTATGGAATCAAATCCCAATTGCCGAAAAAGATGTTTGGTGAATTTGGGATCAACGATGGCCAGCTCTATCCCACGTTGAGAAAACTTGAGGAAGGCGGTCTGGTCCGGAAAACGGTGGAACATCAGGAAGGTTCACCTAGCCGGCACGTCTATTCCCTTACCGACGAAGGACGAAGCGAGTTTATGCGCTGGCTGGAAGACAACGACGGGGAAGAGAGAACGTTTCGATATGATTTCTTTCGTAAAGATGTCTTCTGCCTCAAAGCCAATTTTATCCGATTTCTGGAAAAGGAAAAGGCTGCGGCAAAAATCAGACACCAAATGCTGTCCGTCGAAAACGTTATCGCCGATCTCAAGTCGGCAAGAGATCACATGAAAGAGCGCTCCGTCGATTCGCTGCACATCAAAATCATGGAATACGGGATCAGATTACACGAAACGCGTCTGATTTGGCTGGATGAATTTTTAAAGGAGGTCGAGAAATGCAGCAAGTAAAGTTCTGTGCTTATTGTGGTCGTCCTCTGTCTTGCAGAAGGATAGACGGCAAAGAATACCAGGCCTGCAGCGCAGATGGCTGCGAATACGTCCATTGGAACAATCCGCTTCCCGTAGTTGCGGCGCTCATTTTGCACCAGGGCAACGTGCTCCTTGCCCGCAACCGGCAATGGCCGCCGAAGGTTTTCAGCCTGATTACGGGTTTTCTGGAACAAGGAGAATCGCCGGAGGCTGCCGTCTTGCGCGAAGTTAAGGAAGAATTGGGGCTGGACGCGCGTCTGGTAAAATTGATTGGCGTTTATTCCTTCTCCGAAAATAACCAGGTCATCATCGCCTATGCATTAAGCGCTACGGGCGATATCCGCCTGAACGAAGAACTGGCTGAAGTAAAGGCGGTTCCTCCGGACAAATTACGTTCCTGGTCTTTTGGAACCGGTTTGGTCGTCAAGGATTGGCTGGATCAGCAGAAAAGGGATAAATTATGCTGAAATTTCAAAAACATGGAATCGTAACGGTGTTTCGGATGGGCCGGCATATTGCCGGAAACGAAAAGTGGGTTCTTTACATGACCCATGCCTACCTGATTGACGACACGCTTATCGACACGGGAACCATCTCTGTAAACCAGGAATGGAAACAGGTGATGAATGAATTTTGCTTCCGGCAGGTCGTCAATACCCACCATCACGAGGATCACATCGGCAACAATCGCCTATTTCAGGAAGATTGCGGCGCCACTGTCTATGCCCATCGTGAGGCCCTTCCCTTTATCCATGAACCTCACAAGATTGATCTGCAGTTCTACCGGAAAATTGTGTGGCAACGGCCTCTGCCCGCGATGGCAAAACCGGTCGGTGAGGTGGTCGATACGGGCAAGCGAATCCTGAAGGTGATTCCGACGCCGGGACATTCGCCAGACCACATCTGCCTGTATGAGCCTATCCAGGGTTTCCTCTTTTCCGGCGACATTTTCTGCGGTCAACGGCTCGTTTATATGCGTGCCGACGAGGACTTTGCCTTGACGCTTTGCTCCCTGAAATGCCTGGCCAATCTGGAAGTGAAAACCGTTTTCTGTGGCCTCAAAGGCGCCATAGATAACGGGGCCGAGGTAATCCGGAATAAAATCCGAAACATGGAAAGTCTTCGCGACCAGGTGCATGCCCTTCGTAAGCAGAAGCTCTCTCCAACGGCAATCAGGCAGAAGATCTTGGGACCGGAAGACAAGATGTCCTTGATCACCCGTGGTCACTTTTCCAAGCAAAACGTAATTGACAGCATTCTGGAATCCCTTGGTTCATAGATCCTTCCGGAATCGCCGGGGATTGGTGGAAAAAAAATATTATCAAAAAACGATAAATTGTTGTCGGGACAGATCTCCGCAACTTGCCCGGTCATTTCGACCTTTCGCCAAGCAGGTACCATCCGGTGGATATCCGGCCGCGGTTGCCCAGCCTGATATCCGGATTCGCAATGGTCTCTTTCGTAAACAACCCTATGGCTAACCGGCTGGCGCCACTCCGATAAGGAAAAGAAAATGAAGATGTTTCCGTATAGACCGTGTTGGTTTTATCAAAGGGTTTCCAAGAGTATGGATTGATGCCGGAAAGCTTTGTCACAGCCAGTACTTCATTTTCATGGTTCAACAATGCTAATTTGACATACGTTTGCCCGCCATGTTGAAGATTGACGTATATAGGCGCAACGCCGTCGTTTCGAATCGAGAAAGCAAGGATTGCGGTTTCACCATTGCCCAGAGAGTCGGGAAGTACCGCATCGATCAGTCTGAACCAGTACCCCATTCTGTTGGCCCACTCATCCACCAGATGGGTTTGTTCATTATAGAAATCCGCGCCATCATTTCCCCACTGCCCCATATTGTCATAGCTGTAACGCGAACGACTCATATATTCCGAAATGAGATGATCGTCCCAGCATCCTGTGCCGTACCATGTCCTGCATGCTTTCAAACCGCCATAGGACGTTGACCACTCCGAGACAGCCGCTGCCTTATCATAGACGTCTGCACATCCATTTTGATGATATTCAGACGAGTCCCGGCGACAGCCATGGTTGTAAACCGCGTTACCGTAAGCATTCTGGGACTCAAGGCCGTCTCCGTTAGTGGGAATGACAATCATCGTTGTCCATCCGGCAAAAATCTCCACCAACACCGCTTTGTCGCTAGCGTTAAGCTCACTGCAACCGAATGAATGCCACTCTCCCCAATTTCCACAATTCCGGTTGTCAATGAAAGCAATGTCCGCATGGCCATCATACCGGGCTTTGAGGCTGGTTATCAGTTTGCGGAGTTTTGACAGAAAAACCGGATCATTCCACACAGGGGCCTGTAAAACAATGGTTCCGCTTGCGCAGTCGTTGACATAGGTTGTATACGCAGCCCCGGCGTCGAACACCCATTTGGGCGTTACCTGGGAATTCAGGGTACAACTGTTGGCAGGCATAATTCCAAAGGAAAATCGAAGCCCTCTGGCTGAAAAATTCGCCATGGCATTGTCAATAACTTCCCAGTGGTAGTCATTTTCAACAGGCTCGATCTGCGCCCACTCAAACCGGTTATAGCCGGCGGCGGCCTTTTGGACAGCCCCAGTCGGTAATGTGTTCAGATTGGAACCATCACCGTAAATCAGCCACCCTTTTCCCGGGTTCATCAGGATCTCGTCACTGAGCGTCAGGGCTGTATCGATCATAGGGGTGGAATGGACCTCCATTAATGCAGGGCTTTCCCCGGCGGCGTTCACCGCGGTCACGATGTAGTAGTAAGTGTTCCCATTGGTAAGCTCAGTGTGAATATAGGGACTGGATACACCGGAAATCTTTGTGCCCGTTGTTTTGCTGACCCCGGGGAGTCCTGCCCAGTAAATATTATAAGAATCCGCCCTTGAAATGCTTTGCCAAGTTAGGGTCACCTGCCGGTCTCCGGAAACCACTATGCACACAGGCGGAGATGGAATCAGAGCCGAGGTGATGTTGTCGCCGCCACGATAGCAGGACAAGAGCAGAACGACAGTTAAAATGGCCGTAGAAAAGACACTTAACGATAGACGAAATTGTCTTTTCATATCAATCCTTAAAGAACCTCAATCGAGATCAGAATTTGTTCTCATAATTTACCTCTAATGGATGGATCGTTTGACAATAATACACGTCAGTGAAGATAATTGCAAAAAAATCTGATATATAACGTTCGGGTCCAGGCGCATAGCAGAGCGCAGTGGTGATTTCGGCTATAACCCATTAGGCCAATGCCGTCTCTCTTAGAAAGGGAACGACCGCATCTGTAAGCTCATCTGGGGCCTCTTCCTGTGGAAAATGGCCCACCGAACTCAAGCGCACTGTCCGAGCCTCTGGGAAAGTGCGCTCCCAACGCTGCAATTCTTTTTCTCTAAACGCGATGTCTTTCATCCCCCAGACAATCAGTGTAGGTTTGTTGTTTAGCGTGGAAATGTGGCTCCAGAGTTGATCCAGCCAGGGAGTAGAAGCAATAATTTGCTTCGGAAATATAAAGCAACCTTTGCGTTCTTCGGGGTTAGCCAGGGCACGTAGGTAGTGTTCATGGGCAGCAGCGCTTAATTTGCGCTTGTCTCCGAACGCCTGGCGCATGATGGACCTGGCGAAAAAATTGTACCGCCGAATGAGCATTCGACCGATTGGCCCGCCAACAAAACCGCTGAAGGCGATGTAGTAAGGATCGTGATTAACCGGCCAACACCAGGTATTCATGATAATGATGCGGGCAACATTCTCGGGGTAGGCAACCGCGTAGGACAGGCCTGTCGGGCCACCCCAGTCTTGCACAATCAGCGTGATGTTCTTCAATTTCAGCCCTTTGATTAAGGCCATCAAATTCGCTGCATGGTCTTTCGGCAGATAACTCCAATCTCTTGGTTTGTCGGAAAGGCCGAAACCCAAGTGGTCCATGGCGATACAGCGGTAGTCAGATCGGAGCCGTTTGATGAGTTTGCGATACAGAAACGACCATGTGGGATTTCCATGAACCATGACGATGGGCGCCCCACTGCCTTCATCAACGTAGTGCAGATTGCCCGCCGGCACCCGAAAGTAATGGGATGCGAAAGGATATTCATCCCGGTCAATCCAGTTGGAATTGTTCATGATTCCTCCCTACTCGGCTCTGCCGGCGGTTAGATGCCGATGCTTAAGGTGATAATGCAAATGAGGCACATATCTGAAGTTCCTCATAGCGATATGCCCATAAAAAAAGTTATAGAGCAGATGTAACCCTCTTGGTCCATTCCTTTACCGCCGACGGATTTACAAAGTCGCCTATCTGTTGCCTGGTTGTCATCCAAGTAACCAACCTCATAAAAATCTTATAGAAAAAATTCAGTTTCGTCAGATCGAGCCGCCCATTGAGTAATGCTACCTCAATGGGCTTGATTTCAGGTGCTGACTTCAGAATTATCCGTTGATAATAGGCAATGCTGTGGGTTCTATCCATCATATCTGTGTCTTTTTTATACACTGTCTTCAGCTTTAGGGATGGATCAATATAAAAGGAGGTTTCAGGAACCGGTTCCTCTTTGATCCTCAATACGTAAAGACAAGAAAGAAAATAGAAAACCTTTTTCTCCCGCAATTCTCTGCGGTTCTTCCTGATAAACCGTTTGACTGGCGAGAGAAGTCCACCGAAGCGGCTGGGAGCTCCAATGATTATCGCATCATAAGCCGCCAATCCATCGGTCTTCCCTACTCTGCAAACATTGGCTTCCATTCCGCTTTTTTTCAGCTCTTCACATATCTTATTTGCGATTTCTTCTGTTGATCCGGAAACCGTATCATAGACAATCAAGACACCACCCATGGCTATTCTTCTCCATTAAGGACTTCAATCCATGAAAAGAGAGAAACTCCTTTAAATTAATACACTTGTGTAAACAATGCCAAAACTTCGCCCGGATCATTGACAGGCCGCCCATTGAACAGCGCCGCCGTGTCGCAGATGGCGTGAAAAGAAGCTTCCGCCAGAGCTTCTTCTTTCACCCCGACATCGCGCAAACGGAGGGGGTGATGGACCTGCCTCATCAGCGCTTCGATGGCATCTGCCGCCGCGAGCGCCGCATCGCGCGGGGTCATCCCCGATGTGTTGACATCCAGCGCACGCGCAGCCTGCGCCAGGGCATCAGTGGCATGGTCAATGTTAAAGCGCATGACTTTGGGCAGCACAATACCGCAGGCTTCTCCGTGAGGCAAATGAAAAAGCGCACCAAGGGTGTGCGCCATGGCATGGGCAAGCCCAACCTGCGTGACGGTAAAGGCCCAGCCCGCCAGTGTGGAAGCGATTTGCAGATTCAGCCTGGCTTTTTCATTTTTCCCGTCAACCATGACGAGGGGCAGGTTTTCGTGGATCAGGCGGATGGCCTGAAGCGCCTGGGCATCGCAAATCCGGTTGGACATCGTGGAAGTCATGGCTTCAATCGCATGCGTCATCGCGTCCATAGCGGTTGCGGCGGTCATCCGCTGCGGCAGCGACATGGTAAAGCGCGGGTCCAGAATGGCTGCGTTGGGAATGATGTGCTTGTCGACGATAAAAAGCTTTCGTCCGGCGCTTCTACTGGTCAGCACCGCGATGCTGGTGACTTCCGACCCGGTTCCCGATGTGGTGGGAATCGCCACATGAAAGGTTTGCGGTCCGGTCAGGATCATCAAATTCAAATGATCGTTGGCCTTACCTCCCTGTTTGAGCGTGACGGATACAGCCTTGGCCGAATCGATGACACTGCCGCCGCCTACACTGACCAGGCAATCGGCTTGCATTTGCCTTGCAAAGGCAGTTGCCGCGTCCGCCGCTTCCAGATCAGGATCGGAAGGAATTTGGTCATATATGCCCACACATAAGTCTCCCAGCGCAGTTTTGACCAGATCGGCCAGGCCTGTGCCTCTGACGCCGCGATCCGTCAGAATCAAAGCCCTGCGGCACCCGGAATCGACAACGGTTTTACTGAGGGAAGAGAGGGCGCCGTGACCGGCGGTAATTTCCGTCGGGCAAGTATAGGAAAAACCATCCACCTTTTTGTAATCCGAAAGAAGCTGCCAGGTAATATTGCTTTTTGCATCGGCTATGGCGTTGATGTGAACACGTTTGATTTGGGTGTAGCTGGCCAGACATTCCATGCCAAAATCCCGGCCGATGCCGGACTGTTTGTAGCCGCCAAACGGGCAGAAATCGGCAAAGGAGTGGTAATTATTGATCCACATGGTGCCTGTGCGCACGCTTTGTGCAATTTGTTCCGCCCGCGCCGTGTTGCTGGAGAAAACACCGCCTGCCAGCCCAAAGAGAGAGTCGTTGGCAATGGCCACCGCTTCTTCATCGCTTTCATATTTCATGACGGAAACCACCGGTCCGAAAATTTCTTCCTGCGCAATCCGCATATTGTTTTTAACGTTGGCGAAAATGGTGGGATAGTAATAGAAACCTCCATCCAAGCCTGCAACTTCGGCTCGCTTGCCGCCCGAAATGAGCTGGGCGCCTTCTTGCTTACCGATTTGAACATACTCTTCCACAGTCGCCAGTTGTTCCGCATTGGCCAGAGGTCCCAGATGGGATGACGGGTCCAGCTGGTATCCGATGCGCATTTTTTCCGCGCGCAACTTCATTTTCTCAACAAATTCGTCGTAGATCTTTGCGGGAACCAGGACACGCGTGCCGGATGAGCAGACCTGGCCCTGATGGAAAAAGGTTCCAAAACAGGCGCCATTCACCGCAAGGTCAATATCCGCATCGTCCAGAATGATATTGGCCGACTTTCCGCCCAGCTCCAGCGTTACTTTCTTGACCGTGTCGGCCGCCATTTTCATGATGTCCCGGCCGACTTCCGTGGATCCGGTCAGCGACACCTTGTCCACATCCTTGTGCGTGCAAAGCACCCGGCCCAATTCGCCGCCGGGGCCTGTAATCACGTTGACAACACCGTCCGGAATGCCGGCTGCCTTTGCCGCCTCTGCCAAAATGAGAGCGGAAAGGGGGGTGACCGTTGCTGGTTTCAAAACCATCGTATTGCCCATGATAAGCGCGGGCGCCAGCTTCCAGATGGCGATATACAGGGGAAAGTTCCAGGGGACAATGCCCACACATACGCCAAGCGGTTCGCGCCGGATGTAATTTCGTCCTGGCGCAAAGGCGTTTCCAGAGACGGGAATTTCTTCCTGCCAGGGGAATTGACGGGTTGCGGCGAGGCTCAAGTTGCGCAAAAAGGTGATGGACAGGAGCGGCCAATATTTGCAAAGGCCGATGATTTGCCCGGAATCCATACTTTCCGTGACGGCCAGCCTCATTCCCTGCCTGGCTACCTGGTCGGCAAAATCCTGGACCTTGGCCATGCGGGCCGCGGGTGTCAAGCCACTCCAGATCCCGCTGTCAAATGCCCGGCGAGCAGCCGCAATGGCTGCCTCCGCATCCGCCACCCCTGCTTTGGCTAAAGTGGCAATCGGCATGCCGGTACCGGGATCAAAAGTTTCAAAAGTTTTTCCTCCAGCTGCATCCACAAATTGACCGTCAATAAATAATTTGTAACTGTCCATTGCATGGCCTCCTTTTTTCCTTTAGAAAGGTTTCTCGTTGACTGTTTATTTTGATTCGATGTATAAGAAGATGTAAAACATATGTCAAATATAGATGGTGTTTCAGTGAAAATATTGTTTTATCGTGAAACAAATAAATGTTTTATCAAGCCTTTTGCAGTAATTATCTCTCTAATTTTGTTGTCTATTTTATCTTTTCTGCTGGCCGGTTGTTCCAGCGGTTCATCCGTCCGTCCCGGAGCTCTTGCTGAAAACAGCTGGGCACCCCATACGTATCAAGCGCTTGTCAGATTGATTGCCGGAAACAGCGTCCCAGGCAAACAATCTGAGCCTGAGCTTAAGCCTTACGCGGTTTTTGATTTTGACAACACGTTGGCCATCAACGATGTCGAGGAAGCCCTGCTGATCTACCAGTTGGAAAATCTCGCCTTCAAAATAAAACCGGAGAACATCATAGACGTCCTGCAAACGGGCATTCCGGATGTTCATGCTTATTTTAAGGAAGCTTACAACAATAAAGCCGGAGAAAAGGTGACGACAGCTATGGTCGCTCGTGACTGTTATAATGCCTACCGTTACCTGTATGACCATTATGTCGGTTTCCATGCCGGCGGAACCGCCTCGCTGGAGGATATTAAAAAAACAGAAGAATATAAGGAATTTACCACAAAAATCCGCTACCTGTACGAAGCCGTCAACGGCACTTTCGATGCCAGCGTCGGCTACCCCTGGGTGACGTATTTATTTACGGGGATGTCTCCCCAAGAAGTTCAGATCCTGGCGGAGCAATCCAATGATTACTGGCTGAATAATGGAATTTTCACAAAAATCACCTGGACCAGTCCGGAAAATTATTCCAGTGAATCCGGAGTTGTGTCCACCTCCTTCAAAACCGGGCTTCGTTTCGTCCCGGAGATGCAAAATCTTGTTGCCACGATGATGCAAAATGGCATTGAGGTTTATATCTGCTCGGCATCTTTTCACGATGTCATTATCGTATCCGCCGCCAATCCTAAATACGGATTTTCTGTCCCTGTTGCCAACATTTTTGCCATGCGGCTAAAAAAAGATAATTCCGGCAGATACATCAATCAATATGATGACAACTATTTTCAAACACAGGGAGAAGGGAAAAGCAAAACCATTACAAAATTTATCCGACCGGCGCATGGAAATAGCGACCCGGTTTTTGTCGCCGGCGACAGCGCCGGAGACTACAATATGATGACGGACTTCCATGGCATGCAACTGGGGCTGATCATCAATCGTTACAGAAATGATACCATGAAAACCTTGTCGCAAATCGCCGCGCAAACGATCGGCAATCCCGATGCCCGATATGTTTTGCAAGGCAGAGACGAAAACACCGGCAGGTTCCGCGCCAGTGAAAAAACCATTCTTCTGGGTGAAACAAGGGAAGTTCTTGTAAGGGAATGATAAAACTTGCAGATTATCAAAAAAGTCAGGTTAAGAGGTTGTTTCCATGAATGCTCAAGATAAGGCATTAGCTGCAATCTTTGCATTATTTCCGAATCCGTCCTCATGGGTATCGTTTGTGCAAAACGAGGATCATAAGCCCGTGTGCATTTCGCTTGCGAATTTCGCGTTTCGCCATAATCTTACCGCTTCTGCGGATCTTGTCTCCCTGGCGGATTTTGTTTTGCAAAAGACACAGCAGGAGCAATCTTCCGCCTGTTTCGCTCAACTTGGGTTTGAAGAACTCCTTGATAAGAAAGAGGAATTCCTGAAAGTGGCGATTTCCCTGCGCGCCCTGACCGGCCGCATCAACACGCTTCTGGCGAATCAGGAAATCCCACTGCCCAAGGTCACCAATACCATGCTGACCCGGTTGAAAAAGGAACCGGCGGATACGCCCTATAAACAGAATGTTTTACGAAGTCTGGCTTTCTGGCTGGGGTATGAACGCCCGGAAATTTCCGCCATCTGGCATTATGAGGCCTTGTTGAACAGTTGCAGCAAAAGCCGACAGACGGAAAATTATCGGGAAGGCGCGCGTATCGGTTTTATGCTTACCAGCCGCGGAGATGTGATTGACCATGAAATTCTGGGATGGCTGCGTAAAATGCTCAAAAATTACATTGATCAGTCCATTAGCCACTTTTCTTACGGGCGCTGGGGAAAAGTTAAATCTCACGATATTACTACACTTTATGTCGATTTTCCCCAAGAGGAGCAAGGCGGCGGCCTGACGGCTTACCGGCAATGTTTGCGCAGCTCTCTGTCTCTGGCGCACCAGATGGCGATTGGGTGGGCTTTGTCCCCTTATTCAACCAAAAACCGTTTTTTGTCTATTGCCGTTGTCATTGGAGAATATGCCGGGCTGGATAATTATCTGCTGCCTTTGCTCAACGCCAAGCTACCCAATGATCCGGTGATCCGCATGTCCGAAACGGCGCGCCAGGGGGTGTTGATGAATGATATTCGGGTGGTCTTTTGCTCACGGCCAAACGAAACCTCCCTGTTTAACGGGGAAGCCCTGACGATTTGGTGGATTGAGTCTTTCTGGAGCACCCTTTATTTTGATTTCGTTTCCGATCTTCTTTCCGATCCGATTCTGCGGCCCGATGCCCCTTCCATGGAAAAGCTCAATCGTCTGCTTCGTCCATTACCGAATATTTCTCGGGAAGATGAAGAATCGAATGCGGTCTTGTCCTTTTTTAAATTTCCGCACAATTCGATTTTGGGTGTGGATATTGCCAGAACACTGTATTACCGGCGGTGTTTTCATGAAGCCCTGGAAATTCTCCGGGTAGTTCTTTCCATCAATCCGGCGGATTTAATTGCCAGAACCTTACGGATGATCCTTTTGCGGAATATTGCTCTGGAAGCGCCCACGCAGGGCGCGGCCACCGGATTGTTTCGGCAGGCATTGAAGGAGGCCAGATTCATTGAGGCCAACTGCGCCTGCGAGTCGGAAGACTTCTACTGCGAACATGCTGTGGTGCATCTGGCTTGGGCCATGTGCACGGTTCGACGTGCCCGCCTGGGCGACGCACCAGTCGATGCTTTTGCCTTCCAGGAAATGAAAAATAGCGTTTTTGCTTCTCTGGAGACAGCGGCCGGGATTTTGGAAAACGGCATTTCCGTTTCGCCGTCCGCCATCCGGTCTGCCTACTTGCTGATCAGTTGCAACCTCCTTTCAGCTTTGCTGAAAGATGACGAAGAGCTGTTTGTGAATCCCCAAAAACCGCTTTTTGTTTCAGACTCGGTGTGCAGCGAAGTTACAACCCGTCTGCACTGGCAGTTAGGCTACCGGCGAAACGGCGTGACGGAAAAAGCGCAAAATGAAAAAGCCGAAATGCTGATGATTGCGATGGCCGACATTCATGATCACGCAATTTCCTTGCAAAGCTACCGCCCGACGATATATTTTTGTCATGCTGTTGCGCTTTGGGATTGCCTGCCTGTCAAGACGGTGGCCATTGCGAAAAGAACCTGGCTTGTTTTACGCAAAGCCGCGAAAATTGCGGAGAGCGTAAAAGAAAAGAACGTGTGTATTTACTCTTTCACCAGAACCTACGGAGAGATGATTTCCGCCGATGAATTCATTTTGCATATTCAAAAATGCCTGCGGCTGTTGGAGAAAGCCGCAGGCGGAAATTTGGAGAAACGCTTTGATTCCGAAATCATCCCCTGGGACGGACGGCGCCCTTTGCTCATGACGCTGAATTTCTAATGCTTTTCCTCTATCTTCGACTACTTGGCATTGTAGAGGCTTTTGTCAATGACCTGCGCATACTGAACGGCATCAAGCTGAGCGGTCGGATTGCCGTCCGGTTGTCCGGTGGTCGGATCCGTCTTCCAGTATTTGGGTCGATTGGGCGTTGTGTAAGGGGATGAGGTGCTGGTTCTGGGCCATGCATAGTTGGAAACAATCGCCCGTCGCTTGGTAACGCCGCCTGGAGTCACATTCAGAACCATTGTATCCGCCGCGATAGTGACATCTCCGTTCGGGTACCATTTGCGGATGTTGTCCATCGCCAGTTGAATGGTATCGTCCGTGGCCTGAAAATGCGTACCGACCGCCAGCTTGGGCGCTTTTCCCTGCTTTTGAATCTGATCAAGAATATAGCCATAGGCTTTTTGCGGTGTGTGGGAGCTGTCCTGAACATTTTGCGCTTGTTGCACCGCATAGGGATGGGTAGCCGGGTCAATGCCCATTTTTCCAACCCAGTTGGATGCGGGCATGACGATTTCGTGGATTAAAACATCAACGCCGGATTTGGCATTGTCAATCATGTAATTATTGGGCAGGGTATCCCCGCAATAAATCATGGACAAAACTTTTCCCGACGGCGTTGTCCACTCCAGTTTATAGCTCAAAGCCGCGCTCCGGCAGTGGACGGCAGGAAAATGCGTAATTTTTACTCCATTGAAATTATAGGCGATGTTGTCGTTGTTGGCGTTTCCGCCTGCATCTTTTCCTGTGTTTTTCCAGGGAAGCTCAATGGGCACCAGATCATAGGCGTCAATTCGATTCAGCGTCGGATTGGGGTCGTAAGGGGGAATCACATAATCCGCATAGCTGGTGCTCAGGAAAGACTGGCTTTCGTTGTGCCAGTACATTGTATTTTTCAGAGCATCGCAGTATGCTTTTGTTCCATCGGGGTAGGGACCGCGCACATTTCCCAGAGGATCCGTATAGATAAAATTGGAATCGGACGGCCCCCAGACATAGAGAGGCCAAAGCCGACCATAGGATGGACCAAAGCCATAGACAAACGGCATGTCGCCCATATGGTCGGAGTGCAGGTGAGCCAGAAAGATTTTGGACATCTTGTCCATATTGATTCCCATGGCCCAGTATTTGACAATGGATCCCGTGCCCATGTCGAAAACAAAGCAACCACCGTTCCCCAGCTCGACAAAAACACTGACCGCCGCCTGACTGATCATTGGAATGCAGGTGGTTCCCATAAAGGAAATCCTCATTTCGCTGGCGCCCAGTGTTTCCGATCCGGGAAAATAGGGAGGCAAACCTGCCAGCAGGGAATTCATCTGTGTGGGATCCCCGGGCGGCTGCGCGGAACTTGAAGAGCATCCGCTCAAGGCGCTTCCCAGAGCCAGCCCTCCCATGGTTGTCGCTGAATTTTTCAATAAATCTCGTCGTGTAATGCTCATTTGGTCCACCTTTTCCTTTCTTTGCCGCATAGCGGGATCGTTTAGAAAAACCTATAGTTTTTTAATATTTGTGTCAAGAATGGGTTTTTCTTGATCATCGTTGCTCTCCCTTATTCGTATGGTCAGGCGCTTCTTGTCTTGATGCACCCGAAACGAAAAATTTTCTTCAGGTGGAGTATATGCGGCGGAACATGCATGTCAAGAAGATGATTCTGGTTGTGTGTCATGTAAAAAAGTATGTATTAATCTAAGGAGAAACTCCTGATGCAGCGTGGCGTCATCAAAGCCGCTTTCATCGGAGGTTTCTGCCAAAAGCTTTTTCCGAATCTTGCCTCCGGCGGTTTTGCGCATTCATCAATAATGTATTGACAGAACATCGCGAAAAAGTGCATGTATTTGCCATTCTTCGAGGAGGTTAAAAAGGCGATGTTCACAGGCAAAAAAGTGGCGGTGATCGGTGGCGGCAAGATGGGCGGTATTCTGGTTTCGGGCATGATTTCCCGAAACATTCTTGCCGCGAAGAATATCACCGTGGCGGATATTGATTCCTCAAGGCTTGATGAGTTGCGTGCCTCGCTCAATGTTCAGACGACATCCGACAACAAGAAGGCGGTCAAAGAGGCTGATATTATTCTCCTGGCGGTCAAACCACAGAACTTTCCAGAAACCCTTAAAGAAATCAGTGGATTATCTGTAAAAACGAAGCTCTTTATCTCCATTGCCGCCGGTGTCACGACGGATGAAATTGAAAAGCTTCTGACCAAAACTCCCAGGGTTCTGCGCGTGATGCCCAATGTCAATGCACTGGCGGGTGAAGGCGCGGCCGCCGTCTCCCGCGGGCATTTTGCAAAAAAAGAAGATGTTCAGTATGCTTTGGCCATTTTACAGGCCGTCGGCCTGGCGGTGGAAGTGGATGAAAAGCTGATGGACGTTGTGACAGGTTTAAGCGGCAGCGGGCCCGCTTACTGTTTTTTGATGATCGAAGCCCTGACCGACGCCGGGGTGCATATGGGCTTAACGAGGAATTTGGCTGAAAAACTGGCCGCGCAAACCATGCTGGGCTCGGCGCGTTTGTGTCTTGAAGGCAAACTGCATCCGGCCCAACTGAAAAACATGGTGACGTCACCGGGAGGCACCACAGCTGCCGGTTTAAAAGTTCTGGAGGAAGGAAAAATTCGCGCTACGCTGATGGCCGCCGTGGAAGCGGCAACAAATCGAGCGCGGGAGCTGGCTGGGAACAAATAATGCGCAAGGAGGGTTTCTCATGTTTAAGCTATCACAATTTTCATTGAACCATAAAGTGGCGATCATTACCGGGGGTGGTCGTGGCATCGGTCAGGCCATTGCTTACGGGTTTGCGGGGGCAGGAGCCAAAGTGGCGATTACCAGCCGAAAAGCCCAGGATCTGGAGGCAACCGCTGCCGAAATATCCGCCCTGGGTGCAGAGGTTTTGGTTGTTCCGGCTCACTTGGGAAAATTTCCGGAAATTCAACGGGTTATGGATACTGTTCTGGAAAGGTTCGGAAGGATTGATATTTTAGTGAATAACGCCGGGGCCAGTCCTGCCATTGCCGCCGCTCTGGATACGGATGAACGCCTGTGGGATACGCTAATGAATCTCAATCTGAAAGGAACATACTTTTTGACCCAGGCGGCAGCGCGGGTGATGAAAAAACAGGGAGGCGGAAAAATTATCAATATTTCTTCCATTGACGGCTTCAAGCCGGAACTGGGTGTCAGTGTTTATTCCGTTTCCAAAGCCGGGGTGCGGATGATTACCAAATCGTTTGCACTGGAGCTGGCGCGAGACAATATTCAGGTCAATACCATTTGTCCCGGACCCGTCAGCACTAAAATGATGAATTCTCACTGGGATCATTTGCCGGAAGAAGAAGCAAAAAAAATCAAAGAGGAAATGTGCCGCCACCTGCCGTCGGGCCGGATTGGCGAGCCGGATGAAATTGTCGGCGCGGCGATTTATCTGGCGTCGGAAGCATCCAATTACACCACCGGTGCGGAAATGGTTATTGACGGCGGAGTTCTGCTGGGCATCTGTTAAAGAAAGGGGTTTTCATGAAAACATTTCAGCATTTACTGTCACCTCTACAAATCCGTTCGCTTTCTCTTGCCAACCGGCTGGTCATGCCGCCAATGGGAACCGCGCTGGGCAATTTTGATTCCACGGTCAGCGAAGCGAATCTGGCCTATATGAAGCGTCGGGTGCAAAGCGGCGTTGGTCTGATCATCACCGAGATCGCCGCCGTGCATCCTTCCGGTCTGGTTTCGCCGGTTTCGTTGGGTGTCTGGGACGACAAGTTTATTCCCGGCCTGTCCAAAATGGCGGATGTCATTCATGCCGGAGGCGCCAAGGCGGCGCTGCAGCTTCATCATTCCGGGCGGGAAAATTATTTCCTTCTTAAACAGAAAAACGCCGTCGCGCCTTCAGCGGTTTCCAGTTTTGTTTACGGATTTTTAGGCACGCCGCGGGAAATGACTCTTGCGGAAATTGAAGAAATTATTAAATCTTTCGGAGAGGGAGCCAAAAGGGCGAAAAATGCGGGGTTTGATATGGTCGAGCTTCATGGCGCTCATGGCTACCTCCTGATGCAGTTTTTATCCGCTCACTCCAATCTTCGCCAGGACCAATACGGAGGAGACTTTAAAAGCCGCGCCCGCTTTATGCTGGAATGCCTTCGGGAAGCGCGCTCTCAGGTGGGGCCGGATTTTCCGATTTCCATCCGGATTTCAGGAGAGGAATGCATCAAAGATGGCTATACTATAAGCGATATGCAAACAATTATTCCCGATCTGGTGAGAGCTGGCGCCGATGTTCTTAATGTTTCTTTCGGAACGCACGGCAATGCCGAAGTCAATGTGGATACACCCAACGCCAGTGCCCCGGTGGAGTATTCTCCGGGTTTCAAGTCCTATCTTGCACGAAAAGTGAAGGAAGTCGCCACTGTGCCGGTCATTTCCGTCGGTCGCTACACGGATCCGCAGGTCATGGATGAAATTCTCGCACGTGGCGATGCAGATATGATTGCCGTGGGACGTCAGCATCTTGCCGATCCGGATTTTCTGAAAAATGCCCTTGCAGGACATCCCGAAGATACCCTGGAGTGCCTGGCTTGCAATCAGGGATGCATTGAGCGTCTGGCGCTGGAGGCAAAACCGGTTCGCTGCGCCATTAATCCCCAAACCGGGCAGGAACTTCTTTACCCTGAAGATCCGGACAAGGTCCGTCATAACGTTTGGGTGGTGGGAGGCGGTCCTGCCGGTCTGACGGCTGCTTCCGAAGCGGCACGCTTGGGACACACAGTGACGCTCTTCGAGCGTGAAAGCCGAACAGGCGGAAATGTGCGCTATGCCGCGCTTGCGCCGCACAAGGAAGTTTATAACCGCTATATCCACACCCTGACGGAAAAATGCCGGAAGCAGAGCGTGGTCATCAAAACCGGTGTCGAGATTACAGAAGACGCCATTGAACAGGGCAAGCCGGAAGTGGTGATTCTGGCGACCGGCGCGGAGAAAACCACCTGTCCGGTGGAAGGCGTCAATAGCTCGGTGGTTTGCGACGCCTGGCAGATTCTGGACGGGACGGTTCAACCGCAAAGTCCGGTTGTGGTCATCGGCGGCGGCCTGGTCGGTCTGGAAACAGCCGACTTTTTGAGGGAAAAAGGAATCAGGGATATTACCGTGGTCGAGATGCTTGTCCGGCCACCCGTGCTTCCGCAGGCGGCGCACGGTCAGATGCTTTACCGGCGCTTACAGGAAACGGGAGCAAAATTGATGTTTGGAACCACCGTGAAAAAAATTGAAGAAAAAGCGGTGATTGTAGAGGTTAAAGGAGCAGAAAAAAAACTGGCGCCTGTCGCGCAGGTCATTGTGGCCATCGGAGTGACGCCTCGGACAGCATTGAAAGACATGCTGGCGAAAAAAAGGATCCGGCATTTTGTTGTGGGAGATGCAGTTGCGCCCAGAAGAATTATTGAAGCGACGGAAGAAGGGGCAAAGGCGGCATGGGAAATATCGGCAGGCAATGAGCGATAGGGCAACCATTGATCAGTGAATCACGCATGACGGCAAACCATTTCATCCGGCATTCGCCAGGTAATCATCCGGCCGGAATCCAGAGTTTTGTTGATGCCGGCCAAATTTCGGATCTGCGCTTGCGTTCAGCCAGCACTACTGTCCGCATGATCGTCATTGCTACTATGACGTTATGGTGCTATAATTGTATAACGTTCAGGAGGGAATTTATGGGAACCGCAGCAATGAGAGCAACAATATATTTAGATCCAGAATTGCATAAAGCTTTGAGATTAAAGGCTGTTGAGACATCGCAGTCTTTATCGAAGTTGGTCAATGATGCCATTAAGGAGTCTCTTGCGGAAGACGCGGATGACATCGCGGTATTTGAAGAAAGAGCAAAAGAACCCCTAATCAGTTATGAAGCCATGGTCAAGAGGCTGAAAAAAGATGGGCGAATATAAAATCTTTTTAAAAGAATCGATAGAAAAAGATCTTCGCTCAATCCCCCAAAAAGATTTGAAGAAAATTCTCTTGCGCATCGAAATGCTTGCGAAAGACCCGAGGCCGCCTGGACACGAGAAACTGTCCAGCCAAGAAAAATATCGTATTCGCCAAGGCATGTACAGAATTATCTATTCCATTCAAGATCAAGAACTTACAGTATGGGTGGTAAAAGTTGGGCATCACAAAGATGTTTATCGATGAAGCGAACCCGTCGCACAAGCCGATCGGTGTTTCGCGGCTTTGGCTTATCTTGACGTTGGGGCGGCAAGGAAAGGAAGAACTATTCAATTAAAGAGTTAAGAACTTTCAGTAAAGGGACGAAAAACGAAAGTGTTCATCCGCCGTTCCTTTGCAGGAACGAAAATAATGGATTGGAAAGGAAGATGGAAATGAAAATCAGATGGATGGTGTTTTCAGTTTTAATGATGTTGTTGGTTTCGAGTGCTGTTGCGTGGGCGGAAACAAAAGTTCCCGCGATGGTGCGTTCGGCAAATGCCCTGGTGGACGCCAATGGCGATGCCCTGGTGACGGTTGTGGAGCATGCGGCTTTCTGGCAGGGACGCTTCAAGGATATTGACAAGGACAAAGACGGCAAGCTGACGGCGGCGGAATTCAACGCCGCAACCAACGAGTTTTTCGGCAATATGGACAAGGACAAAGACGGCAAGCTGGTGGCCAAGGAATATATCGCTTTCTGGTGCGGGCCGAAAGCGGTGGCGCCCGTCACCATAAAGAAAAAGGCGCAAAAAAAGATGGATGCCAACCAAGACGGTAAAATTGGCGATGATGAGTGCGTTGCCTTCTGGTCGGCCGACCTGTTCGATATGGATTCGAATCGCGATGGTAAAATATCGAGAGAAGAGTTTATGGCCTTTATTGCAAACCGCTTCAAAGAGATTGACGGAAACAGAAACGGATTTATATCCATAGAGGAATACACTGTTTTCTGGTCCGACAAAATATCGGCTGCTAAAAAAGGAATCTGAAAGAACAATAGGATGAATTGATGTTCAGCGTTTTTCCTCAAGAGGATCATGAACAGACTTTGAGAATCAAACGGTTTCTCATGGCCTGCTCCGCGTATTTGATATGGTGTTTTATCTTTGTTGTTATTTTTTTACTCGGACTGACTCGATCGCCGATCTATGTGATGATTGCTAGTCTTTTGGGGCTTTTTCTGTGCAACATCTTGATCTACGCCATGCTCAGAACCGGTTATAATAAACGCTTTAAAGATCCCAGTTTGACTCTGCTTCAGATGATCATAGCCACTTTTTGGATTATGCTGGGCCTTTATTATGCCGAATCCGCCAGAAGCGTAGTGCTTCTCATCTATATCATTGTGTTTGTTTTCGGGCTTTTCAAATTACGGGTCCGGGATTTTCTTTATCTATCCGGGTTCGCCGTGGCGGTTTATGCCGCGGTGATTGGCCAGCTTTACCGGAACAATCCTGAATCAGTCAATAAAATCGATATATTGAATATCGTGATCCTGGCCATGGTTCTCCCGTGGTTTTCCCTGGTCGGTGGATACATCAACCGACTAGGCGTCAGAATATCCAATTCTCTTTCCACCATCAGGCGAATAACCGACAATATCCACGATGTCATTTTCGTGCTGGATATGAATTGGCATTATACCTATATCAGCCCTTCGGTAAAGTTTTTAAGGGGATATGAACCGGAAGATGTGCTGAAACAGGATTTTTTTGACGCGCTGACACTTGCCTCCCAGGATTTGACCAAAAGGACGCTGTCCGAATTTCTGGAATCGGCACGGATCGAATATGAAAACCCGAGTTCCCGGACACTGCAACTTGAAGTCCGATGTCAGGACGGAACGACGGCGTGGACGGACACGAAGCTTTCCTTTGTCAGAGATAAAAACCGGCAGCCTGTGGGGATTCTCGGTGTCATGCGGGATATTACCCGGAACAGGCAGCTTGAGGAAGGGTTGCGCGGAAGTGAGGAAAAATGTCGAGCGCTTCTTACGAACATTCAGGAGGGATATTTTGAACAGAACCTTGCCGGTAACCTTACCTTTTTCAATGATGCCTTTTGCCGGATTCTTGGCTATCCCCGGGATGAGTTGATGGGTATGAATAACCGGCGGTATATGGATCAGGAAACGTCAGAAAAAGTTTTTCAGGACTATCCAACAGGGGGGAGCAACCGGACATTCAACGGGCGGATGATCAGAAAAGACGGTGCGAAAAGGTATGTTGAAGGGTCGGTATTGCTATTAAAAGATGCATCGGGTCAACCAAAAGGCATCCGGGGAATTATTCTGGACGTCACCGAACGTAGACTGGCGGAGGAAGCGCTTCAAGAAAGCGAAGGAAAGTTCCGCAGCCTGACCGACACCGCTCAAGATGCGATTGTCACGACCAATATGAAGGGAATGATCACCTATGCCAACCCGGCGGCTCAGGAACTTGCTGGGGGAAAATCTGTTATAGGAATGGATATGAGAGATTTCTTTCCACCGGATTCCCTTGAGCATCAAGAGCGTATCGGCGCGTTATTCAACAGCGGTTTTTCCGAGACGATGTGCTATGAATCGAAGTTCCAGAGGAATCAGGACAATCAGCCTCTTTATTTTGACATTCGCTCCTCCGGACTTTTGAGGCGCAACGAGCCATCCGGTTTCCTGTTTGTCGCCCGCGACGCTACCGAGCGCAAGCGATCAGAGGAGGAAACCCGCCTAATGGCCATCCTGGACACGCTGACAGGATTATACAATAGAAGAGGCTTTATCACCCTTGCCGAACAGCAAATTAAAATGGCCATCCGCGCGCGCAGTTGCTTGCTGCTTTTTTTCATTGACCTGGACGGCCTGAAGTTTATCAACGACAATCTGGGGCATGAAGAAGGAGACAACGCCATTAAAAGAGCGGCAGTCATTCTGAAGGGGACATTCCGGGCGTCCGACATCACCAGCCGACTGGGCGGGGATGAATTTGCCGTGCTTGTCACCAATAGTATTGAATTGCCGGAAGTGATTATCAAACGTTTACAAGGCAGAATTGATGAGGATAACGCCTCTTCAAATCTGCCTTATCAAATTTCCATGAGCATCGGCGTCGCCGATTATGATCCCTTGACACCCTGTTCAATCCAGGAATTGATGTCCCGAGCCGACGAACGGATGTATAAACAGAAAAAAGAGAAAAAACAGGCGCGACAATAGCCTTCCAGAAAAGCATGCTTCAACTGGATGCCCCGGTTTTGCATGATTGAGCGACAGATTCAAATGCTACTCGAACCGCAGGTCGTCAAAATTGATGTGCCCCCAACCGCCGCTGGATGCGTCAATCAGCCGGATTTGAGCGGTCTTTCCTTCATAAGCGGAGACATCCCAATTTACGCGTTCCATTGTTTCATTACATTGTCCAGTTGCCTGCTGGACAATTCGCCCCTCTATGACCAGTTCCACTCGCTCCGTAACCATATCACAGCCACCACCAATGAGAAAATTGATGAGGGAAGAAGAAATGATGAAGGAATCCGATGTTAATGTTCCCTGGGGACCATCTCCTTGAGTGCGTCCGGGCGGATCATAGGCGGTGTGGCGATTTTCATAACCACCGATCCAGAAGTCTCCCTGATGATTGGAAGGTTGACCGCGACGGCGGGCGGTTGGGTTGTCACCATATGTGGGTTGCGTGTTGAATGCATTTCCTGTGGTTTTCCAACCGTTGAGGTCTCCCGTTTCAAAATCCCATGTGATTTTTCCGGAACTGATCTTCTTGTTTTCCCTGTCTGATTTGGATGCAGTGCTTTTTTTAACCGGCGGCTTTCGGTTGTCCTGGACAGTATCCCCGCCTATGCTGAGATTCAGCAGATCTGCAATTGTTGCCGTCTTGGCAATATTGCCACGCGCCGAACTGATAACTTTGGCTGTTGTCGTGTCAATGGCCTTGCACGATACGCGGATGCTGTCACCAAACGGTGTAATTGTTCCGGTGATGAGGATATCCGAACCCGCCAGTTTTCCAATTTTTTTGATCGCACTAGGATCAGTAAGCCCGGAAAGGGAGAGTTTCTGTTCTTCCAGTATGCGTTTGATATGATTGCGGTCAAGAACATCGAATCCCTCGGATGTGGTTGTCAGATTTCCGGACATTTCCTCCGCGATGAAACGGCCCAGTTCATTCACATTTCCCTGAAGATCGGTAAAGTCTACAACGGCAATGGTTTTTTTTCCGGATTTTACAATTTCGGCGGCAAGAATGGATGAAAGATTGGCAATCTCCCGCTCATATGAAAATGCAGGGACAGCCGAACCGATGATGATTAGCGCAATTAACAGGGACAGCATTTGAAAGCATCCTTCGATATGAATTTTCATGGTTTTCTCCTGATAGTGTATTGACATTCTTATAAAGGAGCTATTTTTTTATGTCAACAATAACCCAAAACATCTAAATGGATTTACCGTGAGACAAAGATAATTGCGCTTGACAGCCTGAAATAATTGCGTTAAACAGGCCTGCCTTAAACAAAAAAGAAGTTCAGGAGGAGAGACTTTTGGCAAATCATAAATCTGCAGAAAAACGTGATCGTCAAAGCAACGCACGCCAGGAACGCAACGTTGCAGCCAAATCGGCGATCAAGACCAAAGTGAAGACGGTTCTGAAGGCCGTTGAAGGCAACAGCAAGGAAAAAGCAGCCGAAGCTCTGAAAGCAACTGTTCCGGCTCTGGCCAAGGCTGGCGCAAAAGGTCTGATTCACAAGAAAAACGCTTCCCGCAAAATTTCACGCCTGACCAGGAAAGTGAACTCCCTTCAGGGATAATCATCTTCTATTGAAAAACGCGGCGCTGCTTACCGGCAGGCCGCGTTTTTATTTTCCGCAGGATTCTCAGGGTCCGGGAAGAGTCAGTCGTCTTAATTTTCAGACAGGAAATCATGGACGGTATTTTTCAGATGATCCTGATCGCAAAGAAATGCAAAATGTCCGCAAGCGCCGTTGAGCGTGGATGATTTCGCCGCGATCAGTTCGGCAAAAGACTTTGCTTCATCATTGCGAATGATCTGATCCTGGCCGGAGAGAATCACGAGACATTTCGCGCTCACCGCCGCCGCCGCTTTTTTTCGGGAATTATCGAAGTTCTTCAAAATATTATGATTTTTAATTGCTGTAATCTGGCGGGACCAGTTGACCGCATCATATTGTGAAAATTTCTCCTGTTCCGCGGCCAGGAAGGAGGGAAAGTCATCCAGGCTTGTTTTTGCCGCCCTGTAGTCAGGCGACCAGGCCAGCATGACAAAAAGAGGCGTCAAAACCTTCATCGCCGTTTTGCTTCCCTTACATTGTCCTACATTTTCTAAAATTTCCATTTGCGCCGACCAGAAAAGCATTTCATAAGACGTCAGCCAGGGGCTGCCACAGATGGGAATGGCCAGATCCATAAATCCGGGATAGGAAACCATCCATTGAAAAGCGGTCAATGCCCCCATCGAGATGCCGGCCACCGCACGAACATGAGGAATATTAAACACTTGAGTCAGCAAAAGATATTGGGCACGCACAAGATCGCGAATGCTGAATTGAGGAAAGGAGTTTCCGGGCTGCGAGGCGCTGTTGGAAGGAGAGGAAGAATAACCGTTGCCAAAGGCATCCACGGCGATCACGAAATACCGCGAACTGTCAAAAACCTTGCCCGGACCGATAAAACCGGTTTTTATCAACTCTTGAGAATTGCCGGCCAGCCAAGTTGAAACCAGGATGACGTTGGACTTCTCTGCATGAAGAGTTCCCTCTGTGCGGTAGGCCAGTCGGCAGTTGCGGATCACATCGCCGTTTTCCAATTTAAAATCATGAAGCTCGGCATACTGCGGAAAATTTTCAGCCAAGGCATTGTTCCAGAGACCAAAGATCATCACAAGGACAGGTATCATGCCCCATACGAAATTTCTGATGCAGTTCCACATAGATTTCTTCTTTCCTTTCCGAACGGATAATTATTAATGTTCTGATATGATTGATTATATTGGATAGACACGGAAAAGTCCTCCGGCAACAAGATTAAAAGCCCTATCCGGTACCGCCCATGATCATGTCGGCTTTTTTCCGATTAGATCAATGACGGTGATTTCCGGCGGCGCGAAGATGCGCACCGGAGGCCCCCAAGTGCCTGCGCCACGGCTGATATACAAAAGCTTGTTCGGTAAAATCTCAATCAATCCATGAAGGTGCGGAAAATAGATTTTTACCAGCAAACCAAAAGGGTAAATCTGGCCGCCGTGGGTATGTCCGGACAGCATCAAATGAAAATTCGCAGACGGATCAATGTGAGGCTGATGTTTTAAAAGCAGCACAAACCCATCGCGCTTTTCGCTTTGAGCTTTTTTAAAGCCCTCCCTTTTCCCGGTTTCCGCAAAGCGGCGTCCGGTGATATCGTCCGAGCCCAAAATAGTGATTCCCGCCACCCGGACCACATCGTCGCGTAAAATCGTAAAACCTGCCGCTTGGGTAAACTCGATGGAGCGGTCAAGACCCGCGTAATATTCATGATTGCCCAGAATCGCAAATTTCCCATATTTGGCTGGTAATGCGGCAAAGCGGGCTGCATCCTTCATGATATTATCCAGCTCCCCATCCAACAAATCACCGGTCGAAACGAGAATATCCGGATTGGTCGCGCGAACGCTTTCCAGAATCGGGGTCAGACGGCTGTTGCGGTTCAATATGCCCACATGAACATCAGAAATCTGCACGATACGGATTTTTCCGTCCGGCAAAAGAGGCTCGTTGGTGGAAATGGTCAGGTTGCGCATCCGGATACACTGCGCATCAATATAGCCATAGATGACCAGGCCGATTGCCAGGCATGCAGCGATAAAGAAAATTCCGGCCTGGATCTGCGTTTTTCCGGCGGCAGGAACCAAAAGCCTGTGGATCAGCCGGATCAGTTCCATCGAAACATGCAGAAAGAAAAATAGAAAGATAAATGCCATCCAGATATAACCGATCATTGAGGCCGTGCGCGCCGCATATTCAAAATGATAGGCTTCCAGTACGCGGACAATGATCGGTGTAAGGACAAGCAAAATCAGAATTCCCAGAAGCACAATGCTTATTTCTCCGGGAAAATGGAAAGCACTTCTGACCCGGGAGAAAAAATAAAAATTGATTCCCCCGTAAAGACCTAAAAATACCGCAAGCATAAGAATGGTTCGAATGTCCACGTTCATAAGACTTGGAGCGGAAATTAGAGGAAAACAACATAGAAGTCAATCTCAAATCCTTTTAAATGAACTTGTATTTTCTTTACGGGTTAAAGATAGACAAGGAAATCTTCTTGACAAAATTATACTCCTAATACTACCGAACGGTAGGTATATAGACTCATTGACGAGGTTTGAAAATGACAAGATCAAAAAAACTGTCGGGCTCAACGGATGCTCTGGATATCAGAGAAAGGCTTCTGCAGTCTGCCCTGCGCATCTTTACCCGGAAAGGATATGCGGCAACCACGGTTCGGGAAATCGTGGCCGAAGCCGGCGTGGCAAAACCTGCCCTGTACTACTATTTTGAAAGCAAGGAAGGAATCTACCGGGTTCTGATCCAGAGATTTATGGCCAACATGGGATCCATTATGGACAGCCCACCCGCGCCGGACGGATCTGTTCGCGAACAGCTCTTGCAACTGGCAGACAAGATCCACGACATTGCGTTTCAAAACCGAGACGCTCTCCGGCTTATGTATGGAATCTACTATGGCCCACCCCAAGGTGCCCCATTCTTCAATTTTGATGACATTCACATCGATTTCTTCGAATATGTCCGCGAAATCGTGCGGCAAGGCATCCGGTCAGGCGAACTTGAACCGGGAAGAGATGACGATATGGCCTTGCTTTACATAGGCGCAACATACGGCGCCATCGAGGATCTTATCTGCGACCATCCGATCATTATAGACCGTAACCAGTTGAAACGAATAATCAATCTTCTTTTCCGGGGGATAGAAACGAAACATGAAAAAGCGTAATAACAACCTGAACACATTTTTTCAAGGCGGGATTCTTATCGCCCTGCTTCTGGTTGCCTGTTCCAGTGGAGGAGAAAATTCCGCACCGCAGCGGCCTGTGGTCGCCGTGGAAGCCACACAGGCCATGGCTCGCACATGGACGGAGGGAATCAACGTCACAGGGAGCCTGACTCCAAAATATGAGGTTGCGGTGAAATCAGAAATTATGGGGCTTGTCCAGGCAGTTTATGTCAACGAATGGCAAAAGGTCCGGAAAGGAACCCCTCTGGCCCGCATCGACGACCGTGAGCTGGAACCCCTTTTAAAGAGAGCAGAAGCAGCCTATGAAGCGGCAAAGGCTTCAGAACTTCAGGCCCAGGTCTCGGACAATCGCGCCCGGCGGGAGATGGAACGAATCATCAGGCTGAAAGAGGCAGGTCTGGCCACCCGTCAGCAACTGGATGACAGCAAGACCGAGGCGGAGGCCTCTGTCGCACGAATTGAAGCAGCCCGTGCACAAGTCCGTGTGGCAAAAGAGGATTTGAAACAGGCAAAGGTTCGTATCTCGAAATGTCTTATCCTCTCGCCGATTGAGGGGATTGTTTCTCTCCGAAAAGTGAGCCCCGGAGATCTTGTCGGTGAAACAGGAACAGACAAGACCCTTTTTCAAATTGTTGACAACAGAATCCTCAACTTGACCGTATCGATTCCCTCGAGCGAGATGGCCGCGCTGCAAATCGGACAGATTCTGAACTTTACGACGGACGCCTATACGGGACAAACCTTCACAGGGAAAATCAAATTCATCAATCCATCTGTAAGCGAAACAGACCGTTCCGTAAAAGTGATTGCCGAAGTGAAGAATGAGCCGCAGATCCTGAAGGGCGGCCTCTTTGTCAAAGGGCGCATTGTCACCGGGGTTCGTGAGGCTGTGCTCCAAGTGCCAAGATCGGTACTGATTGGAAGAAAGGAGGCGCCTGGCGGAAAGTCCGAAATTCTGGTGGTCGAGGGGAAGACCGCGAGACTCCGCACCGTGACCACAGGAACCATTTCCGGCGATGTTGCGGAGATCCGGGATGGACTCAAAGAGGGAGAGTGGTACATCGTGCGTGGAGGCTTTAATGTGAAGGACGGGGATACTCTGGATGTAACCCGCAAGGGCGGGGGATTAAAATGATCCTCTCTGACATCTCTATCCGACGGCCAGTTTTCGCGGCCGTTGTTATGCTGATTTTGGTTACCCTGGGGGCTGCTTCATACCGGTGGCTGTCCGTCGAAATGTATCCGAATGTCGAAATTCCATATCTGTCCATTGTTACAAAATTTCCCGGTTCATCCCCGGAAAGCGTGGAACGGGAGGTCTCCAAACGGATTGAAGAGACGGTCAATACCATCTCCGGGGTAAAACACATCTACTCGTTTTCCAGTGAAGGTCTTTCTACGGTTCTTGTCGAATTCCGCCTTGAGGAAAAAATCAATGAAGTGGCTCAGGAAACTCGGGCCAAGATCAGCGAAATCCGCGGCCAGTTTCCAAAAGGAATCGAAGAGCCGATCATACAGAAATATGATTTGAACGCACAGCCGGTGGTGTCCCTCGCCCTTCAATCTTCGAATCTGTCCACTCGTGAACTTACCGTTTGGGCTGAAAAGAAAGTCAAACGGCGAATGGAGAGCATTCCCGGAGTGGGCAAGGTGGACATCGTAGGTTCCGCGAAGCGGGAGGTCAATGTCATTATTGATCCCACCAGACTCCAGGCGCTCGGTTTGGGTGTTGACACCATTGTAAACGGACTGCGTTCAGAAAACGTCAATACGCCTCTAGGGAGGCTGAATGACAAAGGGACGGAATACACAATACGGGTTTCAGGAAAGCCTTCAAGGGCGGAGGATTTCCGGGACATGGTTGTGGCAGAAAGATCTGGCCGTCCTATCCGGCTCTCCGAAGTTGCCGAAGTGCGGGACGGCGTCAGAGAACAGCGCTCCCTTGGACTGGTCAACGGAAAGCCAGCCGTAGCCTTCGACATCCGGAAGCAATCCGGGGCGAATGTCGTGAATCTGGTGGATGAGATAAAAAAACGAATCACGGTGCTTCAGGCTGAGCTCCCCCCCGGAGTATCCCTGATCCTGGTACGAGATGCCTCAATTCCAATTCGAGAATCTCTGCACGACGTACAGCTGTCTCTGATCATCGGCGCAATTCTAACCATCCTGATCGTCTTTTGCTTTATCAACTCCTGGCGTTCGACAGTGATCACGGGTCTTACCCTCCCCATTTCCATTATTTCGTCGTTCATCATCATGAAATTTATGGGAATGTCGCTCAACATGATGACCATGATGGCCCTGTCGCTGGCCATCGGTCTGCTGATCGACGACGCCATCGTCGTTCGTGAAAATATCGTGCGCCATCTCGAAAATGGGGAGGATCATTTCTCCGCCGCGCGCAACGGCACCAGCGAGATCGGCCTCGCGGTTTTTGCCACGACCATGTCCATTGTAGCCGTCTTCGTTCCGGTAGCATTCATGAAAGGAATTGTCGGACGGTTCTTCTTCCAGTTTGGAATTACCGTGGCGTTTGCCGTTCTTGTATCCCTGTTGGTTTCATTCACCCTTGATCCGATGCTCTCGTCCCGGTGGCACGACCCGGCAATTGAGATGAAAGGGCGTCGTCGGGGTATTGCCGCTTACCTTGACCGTTTCAACGAGGGTTTCGAGAAAATGGCAGACCGATATCAAACCTTGATCGTCTGGGTCCTGGACCGGCGAAAAAGTGTCATGATCACAGCCGGCGCGGCTTTTGTTGCGGGATTGGCCGTTTTTGCCCTGCTTGAATCGAATTTCATGCCGACATTCGATACTTCGGAGTTTCAGGTTTTCTTTAAAACAGCTCCCGACGCTTCCATTACGGAAACCGAGAACCGTCTAAAGGCCATGCTGGACCTCGTCAAGGAATTTCCAGAGGTATCCCGCACCTATGCCTCGATCGGAGCCGGCGATAACGGAACCGTCCGGAGCGGTATTCTTTATGTGAAGCTCAAAGACAAGAGCTCTCGTAATCGCAGCCAGTCGGAAATCCAAAATCTATTCCGGGAACGCTTGCTGAAGATTCCCGGAATCCTGATTGCCGTTACGGAGGCCGACCGGTTGGCCGGCGAGGAAAAAGCGCTGAAAGTAACGATCCGGGGATCGGATATCAGCCTTCTCAAAAATTATGCCAAGCAGCTTAGGGACGAGATGTATGGAATCAAAGGAATTGTGGACATGGAAATCAGCATGGAACACGATATTCCGGAATATCGCCTGACTGTGGACCGGGAAAAGGCCATGAACGCAGGAGTTCTCACTGACGATATTGTCAGGACAGTCGGAGCTCTTGTCGGGGGTGAAGTCGTCTCCACATATGACGACGAAGACGGAGATGCCGTGGAAATCCGGGTGCGACTTCCTGAACATCTGCGCAAAGATCCGGATCAGGTCCGGGATCTGCAATTGACGGTGATGGGACGCGGCCCCAACCTGGTTCTCCTGCCCCTGGAAAACATCGTGACCTACGACACCCACGAAACTCCCTCGGAGATCAACCGCCAAGACATGTCGCGCCAAATCACCATCGGCGGAAACGTGCAGGGGCTTGCCCTCGGGACCGCTGTAGAGCGAATCAAAGAAGTTTCAAAAAAAATCAAATTCGAACCTGGATATACCGTAGGATTTGTCGGCGAATCGGAAGACATGAGAGAAACCTTCGCATACATGGGAGAGGCCCTGATCCTCGCCGTTCTGTTCGTGTACTTCATTCTGGCAGCCCAGTTCGAATCGTTTCTCGAGCCGCTGGCGATTATGTTCTCGTTGCCGCTTTCAATCATCGGCATGGCCGGGATGCTTTTCCTGACAGGGGATACGCTCAATATCATGTCCCTAATCGGCCTGATCATGCTGATGGGCCTGGTTACCAAGAATGCTATCCTCCTGGTGGATTATGCCAAAAATCTTCGCAGAAAGGGGATGGACCGCAGGGACGCGTTGTCGCTGGCCGGTCGGACCAGGCTACGACCCATCATGATGACTACACTGGCTATGATTTTTGGGATGCTTCCCCTGGCTTTCAAGATCGGTACCGGCGCCGAGATGAGAGCGCCCATGGCCCGAGCCGTTATCGGCGGACTCCTGACCTCCACGGTGCTGACCCTGGTTGTGGTGCCAGTCATGTACACGCTGTTGGACGACAGCGCCTTGTGGGTAAAAAAACATTTCGATAAAAAGGATTCAAATTCATGAAACAACTATCTTTTTTATTACTTCTAATCGGGACTATTTTTTTCTTCTCTTCTTTTTCTGAAGCCCAGATACGGGTTCTCACTTTTCATGAAGCGGCGATGATCGCAGCCGATCATAACCGGGGCATTCAGAAAGCAAGGGAAAATATTAATTGGGCAAAAGGAAAATACATCGAGGAACGGGCCGCCGCTCTGCCGCAAGTGACAATTACCGGTTTGGCAGCGCGCGATAAGGACGAAAGTCAAAAACTTTTCGCACCAATCATGGCTGAACGTGTTCAAAAACTTTTTAGTGACGTCGAAGTCAGACAGCCACTCTTTACATGGGGGCAGGTCAGTTCCGCCATTCGAGCGGCCGAAGCAGGCTTCGAGTCCGCCAAGGAGCAGGTGCGCTTTTATTCACAGGCGGCCCGAAAGGACGCAGCAACGGCTTTTTATGATATTCTCCTTGCCCGCGAATTTCACACGCTTGCCATGCAGAACGCGGAGCAGAAGAAAAGACATCTGAACGAGGCCAGCCGTAAATACGAACTCGGAACAGCAACCGATTACGATGTACTTGCTGCAGAGGTCGCTTTGCGAAACGCCCATCCTGAAGTCATCCGAACGGAAAACCAGATCCGTATCCTGCGGGAACGGCTTCGCTATGTGCTTGGTGTAAATGAAGAGATCGACGTCTCCGGAAACCTGGATGCCCAGCTCATACCCTGCCCGTCTTACGAAGAAATAATCGAACGGGCCCAAAAGCACCGTCCCGAGCTGGCGGATCTCCGACATCGACTCAAGATGTCTGCAGAGTTGATCCATGTAGCCGACGCCGGCAATAAGCCCCGCCTTGATGCACGCGGCGGCTACGGCTGGCGCCAATTAGAAGTAACCGACTACAAGTCTGACGGACCGGCCTGGAGCATCGGTATCCAACTCAGTTTTCCGGTCTTCGACGGTCTTCGAACCCGGGGCAGGAGTGTCCAGGCCAAAAGTGATCACAAACGCATCCAGATCGAAGAAGCCAGGCAGGCAGATGAGATCGCGCTGGAAGCGAGAGACGCCTTGAATTCCGTCCGAGAAGCAGAGGAAATCGTCCGCTCGATGACAAGCGCAGTAACCCTGGCCGAGCGCCTCCTGGCCATGTCCGAACAGGGGTATATCCAGGGCGTAAAAATTCGTCTCGAAGTGGACGATGCGGAACTCAATCTTTTACAGGCGAAAGGAAACCTTAGCCGTGCAAAACGGAACTATATCCTGTCTCTAACGCAACTCGATTGGGTCATGGGTGTTCTTGGAGAAAACAATAATCTCAAGCCTTGAATACGGTAAACTGTCAGGGAATAGAGTCCTGTCAGGATAAAAACGGTACAGATTGATGTTGACAAGGAAAGGGGCATCATATAAGAAAAACACCCGTTGGCAAACAGGCCGATGTAGCTCAGCTGGTAGAGCAACTGATTCGTAATCAGTAGGTCCCCGGTTCGAATCCGGGCATCGGCTCCAGAATAAAATCAAATGCTTAGGCAATAAATGCTTAAGCCTTTTTTCTTGATTATTTGCCAAATTTATACCCTATTTATACCCTTTGGCGAGAAATGGAGTGAAATCTGAAGTAACGAATCTTTCGATTGCCGACTTTTTCTGCCGTTTCTTGACGGAGAATTATGGAGCTTCACCCACATCTACAAATGCCGGCATTGGTCTCTGTATACAGCGTGATCAGGTGGCTGCAACGGACTGATTCCAGAAGGCATCATGCTAAAAAATCCCACATTAATTTTTACCCAGGCAACTTTTTTTTGCTCATGAAACCATCCAAGAGTTTTCAGGAGTCTTAAGGCTATATAGGTCATAATCACGTCCTACATATGGTGATACATAACCATTCTTGCATAACGTAATTATCTATTATCATTAAGAATTAACCGATTTTAACTCTTGACATTTGTCTTCCGATGGTCTATATTAAATTTCGAAATAAGTTTCGATGGAGGGAGATAATGATGGAACAATAGAAACCAAAAAAACAAGACGATGAAAAGATTTAAACCTGCCATTAGTTGATAGATCTAATTGCTGAAGGCGTTTAAGCCTGACGCTCATTTCATACAGGGTGCAGAAGCCCTCACACACGCACAATATCGAAAGAGTGCGAAATTATTTTTTAAAATTTGAATCGCTCGATTGTTTTTTCAGTCTTGAAAAAGCTGATAATTTACCGCCCACACATCGAGCATTAAAAAGGAGCAATCCCAGCGGAAAATAATAATCAAGGAGGCAAAATAATGCCTGGGAAAATTTACATCAGGGAGGAAGAGGTCGTGGAGGTTTCATCTATACCGCTAAAAACACTGCGGCAAGACCGATACCTCAAGAAGGGGATTCCATACATAAAGAAAAATCGTAGTGTTTACTACAATATAAACGATGTATTGGAGTTTATGGAAAGTAATAAGGTCAAGACGGAAAGGCACTAATATGAACAATATCAATGGTAAGGATCTTTCTCGCTTAATCGGCTGCGGAAAAGAGTCGGAAAAAGTAAGATCGAGGCAGCATCAGGAGACGCTAGAGACCGATGCAGTTTGCGTCGATTGTATCATTTCAAATTGCATGAAAAAAGGAAGAGGCGGCTATTTACGCGGTTGTCCAAATGATCCGGAGCAGCTTGCGTATCTCGAAGAGTTTCGCCGACGGTATAGCGGCAAACAAATAAAATAACCTAACTAAGTCCCACTCCTTCGCCGGAGTGGGACTTTTGCTTGGAGGAAAAATGGCGAATTTCCCGATGTTTCAAAAAAAACTATCTATCGATCCCAGTCTAATCGGATTATTGGATTTATTGATCACGGAGAGCGATACGGACGCAACGGCGGCAACGGCAGCAGGTTTTCCCGCGATCGGTTTTCCGAATAATTTGAGAACGGAAGAGAACTACCTTATTTTATTAGATATATGCAAAAATTCAAAAAAAATATTCATTATCGACAGCTCAGGCGACACTACGCGTCTTGGTGAAATCGGATTTCGCCTTGCGAAAGAAAGCATGGCGGTGTTTATTTTATCGTTATTTGACGCGATTTCAAACCGTCACTTGACTCTTTCAGATTATCTTCAAACTCACAAACCAGAGGAGTTCAAGGCGCTGACCAAACAGGCGCCGTCATTCATTGATGTACTGATCGCACAGCTGCCGGAAAACTTCATACATGCGGCGTCCGACATCAAGGAAAAAATTCTTCCGCTAATTTTTAAGCTCGATGCAGTCACCGTGAAGCATTACACCGATGCGATTCGCAAAAGAGTCAGGACAACTCAAAAAGTCGTCGAGTCAATGCTGGCGGAACTTCGACGAGCGCAGGCAGCCTCCGATACGGCTGCGGACAAATCCATCGAGGCGGATGAAGACGAGGAAACCGATCCGGAAATCCTGGCTGCCGCCGCAGATTTGGCACGAGATCCAACATTGTTCAAGACGCGTATAGATGTGATCAACAAAAATGGTGTTTCAGGCGAAAGGAAAAACATCGCTATTTTCTTCTGCGCCTTGGATTCGAGGCTGCTGCTGGATCAAGCAGGGATTCCCGGGCAAAACGTCATCGCTTGCAAGATTGCGGGTCATCAGGGATCTGGAAAAAGTTACACCCTCATGATGAGTTTGTCCATTTATCCTAAAAATGCGATTATTCTCATAACCAGCGCCAGCGAGCGCAGCTTGTATTATCTTGACCAAGGGATTGCCCATAAGTGTTTGGTCGTGATGGAAGCATACCAATTTTCCAGCGACCGAGGCGATTCAGAACTACTATACTGTCTGCGAATACTATTATCCGAGGGGGCGCTGCGACGGGCCATTACGGAGAAGGATGCAGAGACGGGAAAATTTGTGACACGGGAAATCGTTCTCTGCGGTCCAGTCTCCTTCATTACGACAACCATCGAGAGCAACCTCGAGATCCAATTAGATGATCGACTCTTCACCATCCATCCGGATGAAAGCATCGATCAGACCAAGCGGATCATTACGAATCGTGCTCGTCAAAAGGCGGGAAGCATTTTAAAACCAGATGACCGAGAAATCCGAATCTGGAAGGCTTTTCATCGGAGTCTTTTACCGGTTTCTGTTATTATTCCATACGCTGAAAAAATTTCCGAGTACTTGACCAAAAAACCTAAGTTACCGATAGCAGCTCGGCGGGCATTCAACAAGGTACTGAACGTCATTCAGGCGGTTGCCTGCACTTATCAATTTCAGCGAGAACGAGATGCTGAAAACAATGTGATCGCAACAATCGCGGACTACTTTATGGCTCTTCAAATCGTCGCCGAAGCCTTCCGGGAAAATATGGGTCAGCTTCCGAAGGCAACCGGGGAGAGGCTTACATACCTCAACTCGCAGGGGCATACGACACCGAAGGACCTGGCAAATCACTTTGGTGTTTCTAGGTCAGCAATTTCTTCATGGGCGAAGAAGCTGGAGGAGGAAAGCATAGTCGAGTGGGTAGACGCGACAGGGAATAGTTTTCCAAATGACAAAGCCCTATATGCAGCCAAGAAGGCAGGTAAGGCCCACATCCAGGTCAGTGGTAACACCCTTAATCCTTGGAGCAACATCGGGCTGCCGATGCCCAACGATATCATTCCAGATCCTGCCTGGGTTCAAGGGGGGGCTGAGTTTGAGCGCTATCACTTGCATCTGACCCCAGATACGCCTAAAATGGTAAATTTAACTCCAGTTTCTGTCTCAACGATAACTAACACCGAAAATTTTGTAAGTCATGTTGGACCGAACGGCTCAATGCAAGGAGATTTCATTCAAACTGATCGAACCGTTTCTCCTGAAGACCAATTATTCCAGGAAGGGATCAGGGTGCTGATGGAGCCATCAACACTAGAGCATCAACCTTCCAATCCGTTAACAGAGGAAGATGTAGTTCTTGAACCCGGAGACCCAGGATACGTGAACCCATTGCTTTAATTGTGTTAATCTGTGAAGGGAGTGTTAAATGCGCCCCCTTCACAGATTAAATTTATAAGTATTTAAAAATATTGACGATTTTATGTCTGTTAACCTGTTAACCTGAAAAATGGGGATATATGGGGGAATTTTCATGGGGATTATGTCGGCGTGAGCATGACGATAAACAGCTGAAAATTTTTTCCGAAAAACTTTTCGAAAAATAATTCCTGATATATGACTATGTATCAATACACATTTTATGGATAATCAAGAATTCAATGTCTTTCCCTGATCCGCTTCATGAAAAAAATAACAATAGGTTCTTCGAGCTATGACCTAAACCTGCTATTCTAATTCTGGTGGGCATCCTATCCGGCATCCAAATCTGATAGATCGTGGCTGAAGGATCAAGATGTCAGAGTATTTATATCGCTGAAAAAGCTCACTCGCATCACAAGGGGTAAAAATTTTTTCCATCCCCCTTGGGTTTTTTGGGGTTTACAGGTTAACACCCCCATAAAAATTATAATTTTACTTTATAAATTAATAAGTTACAAAATTTTTGCTGTTAACCATAGTTCATTTACACAAAGTTGACACTGTGACAGGCCTCCACGCAATTCTTTCCCCAATAAGACCATTCAAGTGAAAAGGTATCTTCCTTTGCCTGCGGCAACCAATTAAAATATTATTGTTATTGCGAAAATTATTTGACCGTGATTACCATCTGTATGCTTTGGATCGGCATAACACTTGTTCAGCAAGAGCAATGACGCATGCCGTATTCCTTGTTCTTTGTTCAGGGCTATGCGCATATAAATAACCTTATTAGGGGGGGGATATCATGTCAAAGTATTCAAAACTCAAAAATTTCTTAAAGAACACGCCATCTCACATTTCAAAAGTAGTGTTGAGTTTTAGCCAAATCAATATGATTCTCAAGGAGACACGTAACAACAACGAGTTGCCACCTTCAGCCAAATACCCTCAATTTTGGGAAAACCAAGTAGATGTAAAAAAAAGACCGCAAGCAAAAGCTTGGCATGATGCTGGATTTTCGGTAAGCGAGAAAAACTTAACTGCTGAGTGGATTGAATTTACCAAAATATAACAGTGTTGGAATACATCATGCAAAACATGAAAAAAGAGAAAAACTATTATGATATTTTACAGACAAGTCCAGATGCCGATCCGGAGGTGATCTCGGCGGCATATAAAATCCGCTCAAAAAAATTTCACCCGGACAAAAACAAAGCACCAGAAGCAACTAAGCAAATGCAAGTAATCAACCGTGCCTATGAAATTCTGAGTGATCCGGAAAAAAGGGCAAAATATGATGAATATCTTGCAGCTCAACAAAAAGCGCAATCAACTATTTCACAGGTGCGCCCTGAGAACACTAACCGCCCACCTCAACCAAAGCCATCCACAGAAAATAAAAGTGAGAAAACAAGTGAGACTGGCAATGACAGTAACACTGGGCAAAGTGTAAAAGAAGCAGAGTTTGTCCTAATTCCCGCCGGAACGTTTATCATGGGTTCACCGGTCAATGAGCCAAAACGTGGTGAAGGCGAGAAACAGCACCAGGTGACGATAAGTAAGTCTTTTTATATGCAAACAACACCCGTGACTCAAGGGCAGTGGCAAAGGATCATGGGCTATAATTATTCTTATTTCAAGGGTGATTTAAATTTACCAGTGGAACAGGTATCTTGGGACAGCGTTCAGGAATTTGTCCACATGATTAACAAAAAAGAGAAAACAGACAAATACAGATTGCCAACAGAGGCGCAGTGGGAATATGCGGCCCGAGCTGGAACGAGCACAATGTTTTATACGGGGAATAGTGAAGAAGATTTAGCACGCGCAGGTTGGTATGGTAAAAATTCCGAAAACCGAACGCATCCAGTTGGTCAGAAAACCCCGAATGCATGGGGATTATATGATATGCTTGGAAATGTCGCTGAGTGGGTTCAAGACTTTTTCGGAGATTATCCAAATGGCAGTGCTGTTGATCCGGAAGGCCCACTAAATGGTTTTGAACGGATAAATCGAGGTGGTTCATGGTATTACAATGCAACGCAATGTCGGTGCGCAAATCGCCGCAGTAACTCTCCAAAACACGAGAACAATAAATATGTGGGGTTTCGTCTAATAGAAATGATTGTGACCTGAGAATAAGTATTCAGAAGTAACCGCTACGACAGATTCATGATCTGTTTGTTTTATGCCCCTCAAGGCTCCAATCGCTTGAGGGGTTTTTATTTGCTGAAGGCGCTACTTCTTCTTATAAACATTCAATCCAATCTTGACATCATCTTTCTCCGGAACAGAAATATTCCCTTCCGTTGATGCAATGATAATGGTCTTGCCTGACGATGACGGCCCGAACTCTTTGGTAACGTCAACTTTGATCGTCAGAATGTCTCCTTCCAGTTTCATCTCTACGTTTTTCATCTTTTGTCCTCCTTAATGCTTCACGCATATTGATTATTCATTATTTTTAGAACACTTACCATTGTAGTAATCCCAGACATCGCAGCTCTTGCCGTTATTGAACGTGCAGGTTCCTTGTTCCTTCTCAGTATTGGTCTGATCAGTAATATTATAAGATCCTCCGGTGATAGCACAGAATTGAGCAGCCGGAGTCACATAGCCTGTTATCTTTTTTCCGCCTATTGGACATTCTCCACGGAAAAGGGCCCATTCTTCGCATTGCCGGTTATCTTCAAAGATACAGATGCCGTATTCTCCGCCACCGACTCCTTTCTGAATTGTAAGAGTCCCTCCCTTGCTTATGCAGTTGGTTGATGCGGGATTGGCGATACCGACCTTGCTTTCCTGTTTGTTGATCACTTTGTCAGAGGCTGCAACGCAGCCGCAAATAGCTGCTATGCAGAAAATTAGAGCAAGGCAGTTAGCGATACTGGCATTTGGTAAATATGGATTTTTGACTGCAAATTTTTTCATGGAAGTTTCTCCTGTGCTCAATTATAAATATATTCATCTCACAAAATCAAGATCATTAAACATTTACGGTGACAAACATCATTTTGACACCCACAGCAGTTATCCGTCTTCCGGATACCGTCCTTCTTTCACCAGTCCCGTGCAGTTCACATGGATGTGTCGCCTAAAACCCAGCATGGATTTAAGCATGATCTCGCCGCCATGAATCCTTTTATTGTGCTCCGTTGTGCCGCGCCAGGCAAATACGATCATATTGTTCCCCAATGTTGTGTCGTAATCGACCCTGGCAAGTAAGGGGATAGTTGCTGTTGTTGTCGCCGAATCTTTTTGATTGGTGACTGTGACCGTCTTGTCATTGAACCTCACAATGATGGTCGTATCCTTATAGAGAGTGTCCGCTCGAGCGGTTCTCAGCAACGTGAACAGCTTGTTGAAATCTGTGTCCAGGCGGTTTAAATCCCACGAGACAGCAAAGATTGCCGCCGCAACAAGCAGCAGGATGAAGATCAAGTATTTCGGTTTTAATCGCTTGGGGATCATTGTGGCGTGCTCTTATCTGGATGACTTCAGCAGTGACGCCTGAACCCTTTTCATCTCATCCAGCAGCTCCTGTTTGCTGACGATGCCCTTCCTGTCCAGAAGATTGATCAAGGCCTCGGACTGGATGACTTCGGACATGAGAAATCTTTAAATTCGACCAATTGTTTTTCGTCAAGTTTAGTGGCCATCTGTGCATCCCCCAGATATTGGCAAAATTTATTCTGCCGCATTTATAGAGAGCTTGCATAAAAACTGGTGCTTTTTGTATATTGTTTAACGCTTTCCGCATCTTCCTGCCTTTAAAGCCTTTTTCAGATCATCCAGGCTTGCAATTTCACCGTCACAGCTGTTCCATATCAGATTCAGTTGCATGGTGATATGGGCATCAGAGTTATATACGCAAGGAATATTATACTCCTTGAGCTTTGTATAAAATTCTTTTTTCATATTTGAGGGTATGTTCTTGCATTCCACGGCATCCAGACCTGTTTCAAAGAGTTCGTCATCTGTGTATGCGTTGCCTCGTCTAAAAGGATGGGCGGCAATAGCCAAACCTCCCTGTTTATGGATCTCTTCAACTTGATTTTTCACAGACAGGTGTCTGTCAATTTCCTTCTGGATGCCGATTGCCAATAGATGGACTTTTCCCGTGACTTCCATGCCCGGTAGGCACAGCAAGCGTTTCTCTGCCAAGCATTGGGAGATCACATCATTGCATAAACCTGAACCACCATATTTATGATCCGTGACAGCTATGAATCCGAAGTCCAGAGTGAGGGCCTGTTGCACCATCTCTTCATAAGTGTTCTTTCCATCTGAACAGGTGGTGTGTATGTGGAGATTTCCGCGAGTCTTGACCTTTGTCATGGATGGTGATGATTCATCTGTAGTCTTTATAAAATCTTTTGAGCAGGAACTGCCGGAAATGATCAACATGGCCAGCAGAATGGAAACAGGGAAAATGTGTTTAAATCTATTATGCTTCATTAGTATTGATATAAAATGCTTAATGCAATGATGTATTGAGCGGCATAATACAGGATATGATTAACTGCAATAAACGGCCTGGAATCTTTATTCTGGTAGTATATGCCTATGA
>Ga0116149_1000795_pt1 | contig 40371 bp, 28 predicted proteins | sample AD_UKC057_MetaG_FD_89787 | JGI IMG/M metagenome (GOLD analysis project Ga0116149, IMG submission 89787) | Active sludge microbial communities of municipal wastewater-treating anaerobic digesters from USA - AD_UKC057_MetaG | ecosystem: Engineered > Bioreactor > Anaerobic > Digestate | place: USA...
AAATAAAAGTGCTTTGTTTAGGCCAGAATATAATGAATCTTTTGCATTACTGGCGCTATCATAATAAGCAAAATGTTTGTCAAAATAGATAAAAACACCAGACTCTAATTTATTACCAGTTTTTGCGACACCAAATAAAGAATTTGAAGATAAGCGTTTACTATATTCAATAAAATGTGTTTTTTCAAAGTATGTTAAGTTCTGCCTAATTTGAGTCTCGTGATATAATGAATAAAATGCGTCAAGATAGTCAAGATTGAAGTCATAAAATATTTCAGAATTTATCGCTTTTTTTATTTCATTGCGATAATTGGGTCTCATATTTTTTAGTAACATACTTTCATCTTGACTAATATCTAGTTTAATTATCCCTAAACTAAAGTATTTAACTTTGGTTGGAATACTTTTGAAGTTACAAATATGCTGTGGCGGAAAAATTACATCGCAAATTTTCGACTTTTTCAGGAATGAGTGAAATGTGTCAATTGCGTTTTTTTCTTCTTCAATGTTCAATTCAGTACCATCAAGCTTTAATGGCTTATATATATAATTTGCTTTATTTAAAAATCTCAAATTATATATTACAAATGGAATAACGATTTCAAAAACATCATCAAAAAATAAGTGAGAATTAAAATTATTGGAGCCCTGTAGCTTGAGCCAAGATTCCCAAAAAAAAATTGGGAATGATTTTTCTTCAACATTTAATTCTGCAAGGGATTTTACAATTTTCATGTTAAATTATATTATTGATAATTCAGGGTATTTTTCTAGCAAGTCAGAGTCAATTTTTCTAGTGTCCCCAATTATTTTTGCAGGTATTCCACGAATTATCGAAAAATCAGGGAAATCACCATGTACAAAAGAATAAGCCGAAACAATACAATTTTTACCAACTTTTGTGTTGGGCATTATAACTGTATGAGGACCAATATATGTGTTTTCACCAATAATTAACTCGCCAATTTTATTGATATTCTTTAAAATGTTTACATCATTTATATTAGTTAAGTTAAATCTGAGTGTATTATGGGTTGAATGCGTTAATAATTGGCAATAATTAGTTATCTGAACATTGTCTCCAATTTCCAATTTTGCATTGAAGGCATCAATGTAATTAAAGTGACCAATAAAAACATTTTTGCCAATTTTTAAGTTTTCGTTTTTAAACGAAACATGGGTCATATTACTTACATTAAAACTACCACTTACACATCCTCTTAATCGATTAGGATTACCTATCAACTCTGGCTTAATAAATTTCAAGAATTGATACTGAAAATAAAGTATTATCCGCTTTAGCATAAATTAAAATTTTAAAATTTCGTCATAATGTTTTGATAATCTTGTCATTTCCACTAATCTATTACCATAATTTTGTACATTATCATAAGCTTTAAAAATATAATTTTCAGGGTATTCGTACAATGCCCTTTCGATATTCCTCGCCAGTTCACTTGAATCGTAGGTTTCTAATTTTATACATGTTTCATTAAACAAATCATCATCGTATTTCAGATTTGGAAGAATAAGTGGGCATTTTGCAGACATTGTTTCAAGAGCCGAATTAGGGGTACCATCACTTAAAGGAGTCATAACAACTAAAGATGCATTCTTGTATAATGACCACAAATCTGCTTGTCCTAAATAATCAAAAACCAAATATTTTAAGCTAATTTTCGATTTGAGGCTTTCTAATTCAAATTGAATTTTTTTAGAAAAGTCATCCATGTAACCATCTTTCTTAATAAAGATAAAAATATAATCTTCAATTATTACTTTAGGCAGTTTTTTTATACTCTCAATCTGCAGTTCTACATTGTAATTGGGATTATTCAAATAACGCGGAAATAGAACATATTTTTGATTTGGCAAATAACCACTACAATATGTCAAACTGTTAATTTCGTGAACATTAACTCCCGTCCTAATTAACTCAAGATGTTTCACTTTAAACATTCTTCTAACCGATTCAATCTGAGACATCGAAGTACATGTAACTAAAGATGCGTTTTTAAAAGAACGTTTAAAAAGTAGAAAAAGAATTTTATCTTTAATATTAAAAACCTTCTTGCTTTTTAGATTAGGTAAAGTAATTAAAACATCTGTCCCCCTTGTAGTTATTACATACTTAGTCCCCAAAAAGTTTAACCATAAAGCAAATGGCGTTGCCACAAATGCATGTACAATATCAATTCTGTATTTCGCAATATATTGTCGTAATCTCAAAATGGTTAACGTTGTTGAATAAATATTTAACAACGAAAAACCATTAATTGCTTTCAAAACATGAATTCCCATTGACTCCAAATCGACTAACTCTTTAAGAGTTAAATATATGTTCGTTTCACCCACCGCAAAAACCCTATACTTATCCTTTTGCGATGAAAAATAACTCATCCACTTTAAATCATGAATCGAGTTAGGAGTGCATATGTATAGGATGTTTATCATTTAATAAGTGTTTTAAAATGTATTGCTATCTGCAAAAACAAGTTTTATTTTACTTAAATCAATGTCTTCATTAGAAATATTTATCATACAAATTGGCGATTTCGAGGTTACATTCAAGAATGAATTTAAAAACCTATATTGTTTTGTTTCGGAACACACTCTAAACAAAACTTTATGAATTCCGGACATGTAACAAAACTTCTTAAGGGCAATAGTAAAGTCTTTGTCATCCTTGTAATTAAAATCTCCAATTACCATACCATCCTCGATTTTAAACCAAATTGTGTTTTCTCGAATTTTTATAAGATACTTATTATCATATTTTTTGTATCTAAAAAACACTTCGTCATGAACAAAAGACGCCTGACCGTCATCAATTAATGAGTTGCTCATGTACCCTTTCTTTTTTACACCAAGCAAAAATATAATAAACTTAAAATACAGATGTCTTACTTTAAACAATTTAAATTTATTAAATAATTTCACAATTGGTAAAATACATTTTGTATTCAAATCAAAGCTGAGAAAATCATCAACATGTGTATAGTTGAGATGTTCAACAAACCCAATAAAGTTAGGCGGGTTTGGTAATGAAAACAATAGCTTCATAATTCCTTCATTTCTTAAATGGTCAATCATTAACTCCGTCGTTTTTCTGAACAGCCCATTCCGCCTGTGATTAATATCTGTAAGATTATCAGCAGCAAAGCCCGCGTTAATAATATTTCCTTTATAATAAAGTTTTATCGGAATTGTGCAAATATGGGATACCAATTTGCCGTACTCATCGTAAGCTACCGAACCAACATATTCCAATTCAGTGGGAGAAGAAAATTTTTTTAAAAAATAACCGGGGTTAATTTTTTTTTGTTTATTTTTATTAAAAACCAAAGTAAACTCAGGTACAATTTCTTTGCCCACTATTTTGAATGTATAATTCATATTATTTTACTATTTGAAAAATTTGACAATTATTGGAATAAACCGGATACATTCCGAATCTATCTTGAATTCTGTTGTCATTAATATCCTCGTGATGCTTATATGCGACCGCCAGTTGACGCACAAAACCGATCTGTTCAGCTTCTGAAATAATATCTCGTGAATATGCTCCATCGGGATAAGCTATTTCCTCAACAGACTTCTGAATCAAACCCTCTAAATAGTTTTTTGAGGAACGCATTTCATTAACAGCATCGTTAATTGGAATATTATCAAGGTTGTTGTGAAAAAAAGCATGAGATCCGATGGTTATAAATTCTGACTTTGAAGCATTTTTTATCTCTTCGTCCGACATTAATTGCCAATAATCGTCAAGAGAATATTTGTTACACATTTCTTTAAAATCAGGAAAACAATTAATAAATTCCTTTTTTGTTTCGAAATCACCTTTTAGTTTTATAAAGCCTTTTATGCTCATCCCATTTTCATCAAGGTATTTGTTTCTTTTTTTGAAAAATTCTTTTCCTGCTATTGAAATTTGATTTTTACTACTATATAGTGAAACAATATCCGCAAAATCTGACCACAGAAAATCATAATCACTATTGTTTATTCCAGTAATATAAATTGAAACAGGAATCTTATATTTTTCGGCCAGAGGAATTAAATATTTAAAATTATTTTTATACCCATCATCGAAAGTTATTGCAATATTAAACCTTGAACTATCGAATTTATTATTAAAAAAATCGCCTACAGAAATGGGATTAAAATATTTTCTAAAATAGTAAAAATGCTTTTCTAAGCTTTCTACAGAATAGAACCGCATATTTAATCGTTTGTTTTCGATTAAATCCAACCCATGATAACACAATATTTTAGCTCCTTTTTTATTTTTGACAAGTAAATTTTCACATTTGATTCTGAATAGGGAATCTATTAACAAGCGTTCCGATTTATTTAAACCTCTTTTCAAAATATTATTCATCTATAGCAAACTGTTAAATGGTTTTCTATATATTGTGAGAACATTGAATTTTCAATTCATCTACTCTTTTTATCAAATCTGCAAATGGTTCTTTCCCTGTAATTATCCCTAAAATATAATTACTATTTGCAGCTAATGTTTGTTTTTTAAGTGTATTATCTTCCAAATATCGTTCGCATCCTTTAACAATTTCTTCCATATCATTAAAAGGCACTAACTGAATACTTGCGCCGCTACGGATCATTTCTCTGTACTCGGGCATATCACTAATAATGGGCAGACTTTCGCAATGCATTCCAGTTAAAATACTAGCAGATCTTAAGTCGGCATTATGCATTAGTGAGAAAAAGATGTCTGAGCTATAAATAATTTTTGCATACATTTCTAAATCTACATTGTTTTCGTAAATAGTAAATCTTGATATTAAATTATTTTGCTTCAGTATTTCTTTTTTCATAGAGATTTTTTCTTCGGAGTTTGTTCCACTTAACAAGATGAAATGTAAATTATCGTGTTTTTCTGCCAAAATATTGAAAGCCTTAAATACTTCTTCGGATCCCCATTTTTCTTTGAATCTTCTGCAATTAGCAATAATTATTTTATCTTTTGGCAAATTAAGTTCTTCGCGAACCGTTTCTTTTGAGTACTTATTTTTTACTGATATTACTTCTGCTTGCCCCATGTAACTACGAGCTTCATTTAAAACGAGGTTATTCTTTAGATCAAATTCCAATTTTAAATAATCGTACAATGTGGGAGTAGAAGCATCAACAATATCAGCTTTTTTTAAAACATACTTTATTAATTTATAATGCAATCCTGAATTAAAGGGCGTTTGATACACATCTCCACCCCAAGGGCGTAAAACTCGGATATGTTTCTTGCACAGAATACTTGATAATCCATAAGTAAAAATACTATGGGCTGAAACAAAATAAACATCATTAAGTTTGTTAACATATTTTGACACACTAAGTGCTTGTATTATGGGGTCTATTATGCCATAAACCTTTTTATTATTCTTTATTAAACGATAAGGGAAAAGAAATATTTTAAGAATTCTAATAAGAATACTCATGTTAATTCTAAATAATATCCCCTCATGTTCAATTGTTGGAACATATGATATATGTTCATCAGAATAGTCGGACATAGTGCCTCTATATCTTGACACCAATAAGATTTTGTCGGCAGCAAAACGATATTCTTTAGCTAACTCCAGAAATAAGGTGTCGTATTGCTTACCTATCATTACTATTTTTCTCATATTACTCATCGGCTCAAGGGTACTGCGGGAACTCCTGCAACCACAGAATTATCAGGAACATTTTTGGTTACAACTGCTCCGGCACCAATTATGCAATAATTCCCTATTTCAATGTTTGGCAATATGGTAGCATTTGCCCCAATATGCACATTATTCCCGACTTTTACTCTTCCTAAGATTATAGCTCCTGGAGACAATTCTGCATAATCTCCAATTATACAATCGTGCGTAATTTGCACATTGTGATATATTAAGGGGGCTTTACCAATTTGTACATTTGATGCAATGGTACAATAATGAAGTACTGTTGCTCCCTGTCCAATTACAGAGCCATTATTACTTATTTTAGCATATAGACTAATAACGGAGGTTAATTCGCCCCCCATTTTTATGAATTTTTCTGATAGTGCATTCCTTATTTGAGGGTTTCCAATACCTAAGCAAAATTGCGTGTCTGTGTTTTTAAAGTATTCAGTAGCTTTCTCTTCGCTGTTAATTATTGGGTATTTATTAAAAACATAGCCTTCTTTGTTTTTGTTTATATCATCATAAAAACATAGATTATTCTGCATCCCATTATCAATAATCACATCCAATAACTCTGTAGCAAAGCCTTTTGCACCAATTACTAACATACTGTATTAATTAAATTACAAATAACTAGTTGATCTTTAAACGCCATATCATAATACAGTGGTAAACACAGAACTCTACAAGAAATCCTTTCGGAAATTTTCATTATTTTACCCTTAGTAAATTCTATTGTATTCAAAGATGGATAGAAATACCTTCTGGGAAAAATGTCATTCTTTTTCAGTAATTTTTCAGCCTGTAGCAGCAGCTCCTCCGAGTCAAAAATAATTGGATAATATATATAATTCCACTCGGTGTTTTCTCTAAGCTTCAGTTTTTTTACCTTACTCAAATCCAAATGCGTATCATAATTGGTGCAAACCCGTTTTCTTTCATTGATTATATCATTAATATATGGCAAAACCGCCAAACCCATGGCAGCATTTAATTCAGAGTTCTTTGCATTTATACCTAATCCGTGGAATTCTAAGGGGCCATTATGCCCGAAATTATGACTATAATAGATTTTATGCCCGAGTTCTTTAATATTGCAAAATATTGCGCCGCCTTCGCCTGTATGAAACAACTTGGTTGCATGAAAACTGCTTATGCTTATATCACCAAAATTAAAAACACTCACATTTTTGTATTTCACCCCAAAACAGTGAGCGGCATCGTAAATAACATACAAACCATGTTTCTGTGCAATTTTCTCAATAACTTCCACATTGCATGGGTTCCCGTAAACATGAGTTGCTAAAATACAGGTGGTTTTCGGAGTAATTGCTTCCTCAATTTTTGTTTCGTCGATTGTTAAATAATCGGGGTGGATATCCACAAAAACTGGGGTACAGTTTTCCCATATTATGGCAGATGTAGTGGCAATATAACTAAAGGGTGTAGTAATAATTTCCCCCCCACTCCCTAATAGCTTTATTGCTATTTGCAACGCAATGGTTCCATTGTTTGTAATAAGAATATTATCAGTTTGTAAATACTCTTTAATTTTGTGCTCTAGTTCAATTATTAGCTCACCCCGATTTGTTAACCAGCCATTTTCGAATGCTCTTTTAACAATAGCAGCATATTCTTCGATTGGGGGTATAAAAGATTTTGTTACAGGAATCATAATAACGCTAATTAATTAAACTATCAGATATAAAGTTATTAAACTTTTTTGAAAAAACCAAAGACCCATAATAATTAAGATGCCGATAGTCTTTGTAACAAGAGTCCGGTAAATAAAAATTGCTAAAATCAAGAAATACAACACCTGAATATCTTTGTTTTACAAGTTGTTGGAAAGCATTCTCATTTAAAAAGTACTCTTCATTTTGTTCTCTGATTTGTAGCCTGCCAATAACATAATCAACCAACGTACTAAAGAGCAACAACGATAAAAACCGCCAATCCCACCAGCCGTAAAAAACATAACTGGCAACAACGATTAGTATATTTTGCAGCTTCAGGCTTTTGGTGGTAACAAACCAATATAAAACAAAAACTATTGGCAAGAATATGGCAAAATCTATACTATTAAAAAGCATTTTTTTATCTTATAAAATTTTCCTAATTATTCTCTGAATAAACTTAATTTTTGTCGTTTGTTCAATCACAATATCTTTAACATAAAAATACTCTTTAATTTTAAATATTTTAGATAGTGTAATATAAATCACAAATCCCGCGAAAAGTTGCAGGACTAATGTGATGGAATAATGAGCCATGGGCAATAATGAAATTAAATACACCAGCCCCCCCATGATTCCACCCAATAAAAACGGTTTAAATAAAAACTTGAGGTACATATACCATGGAATATTTAGCATTTTGCCCACAAAAATAAAATTCAGGATTAGTCCAACAAAATTAATTACAACCAAGCTCCATATAAAAGGGTAGAAACCCATGAAAACACCAACAGGTATTGACAAAAGTGTCAGCAATTTTTTTCCGGACTTAAGCCAGAAGTACAATCGTCCTTTGCCTTCAACCATTACCGTTTGCAAAAACAAGGCGTCTAAAAAATATGAGATCCCTATTAGAGCTATTATTTGAGCAATCGGAACCGATGGTAACCATTTGGCTGAATAAAGAACAACAATAAAAGCTTCAGCAATTGCCATAAAACCAAATACAATGGGAACAAACACATAGGTACCCACAGTAAAAAATAACATGTGATACCGTTTTAGTTCTTCTTTGCTGCGATTCCCTTTTACCATTACAGCAAAAGATGTGGCGTTTAATGTTTCGGTAAATATTATCTGATTGGCATCGGTTGAACTCCTTGCTTTAACATAATAACCCAGTTGAGTAGCTGAAAAAACTTTCGCAATTAGCACTTTGTCAATATTCTCGATGATTCTTACCACAATGTTGGTTGCTAAAATATTGGAAGCAAAAGCCCATAACTTTTTAAAGCTTTCGGTGCTAAAACGGTGTTTTGGTCTCCAATCGGAAGTTATCCAAAAAAGAGAATTGGTTATCAGTGCCTGCGATAATGCTTGGGCTACAATGCTATATACCCCAAAACCTTTTAAAGCCATAATTGCAGCTATAATTACCGACACACCCAGTCCGGCAAAATTACATAATGCCTGTTGTTTAAATTTAATCTCTCTAACCAATATCGAATTTTGTATAGTACCAAAAGAGTTGATTAAAAAAACCAAAGTAATCCATCTTGTAACTGGTATCAGAATTGGTTCATTGTAAAATTGTGCAACCAGGGGGGCTGTAAAAAAGAATAAGATGTAAAATAAACCACTGATGGCAATATTGAAATAAAATACGGTGTCGTAGTCTTTTTCTCCTATTTCTTTTTGTCGTATTACCGCTTGTGATAAACCTGAGTCAATAAATATTTGCGCAATGACCGAAAGAATAGCAACCATTCCAATCAGACCGAACTCTCTAACTTCAAGTAATCGGGCTAAAATAATTGAAAGTGCAAAACTCATTAAATACCTGCCAATATTTAATGAGGTTTTCCATTTAGTTCCGGCAATTGCCTTTTGTTTAAGAGATTCTGTCAAATCAAAATAATTTTTAAAACTTCGACTCCCCAGCTACAAATGTTTTGCAGATAAGTAAGCCAAATAACCAACAAAACTAAACATTTCCATTGCTTCTAAAAATACTATTCCAAAATAAATTCGGGCGATGAAGTTGAGTAAACTTCTGGTATAATGAAAGGATATTGCTGAAAAAGTGTTGAGTAATTGGGTGTAAAACATGTTATTGTTGCTTTAGAAAGCATTAACCAGAGCATCAAAATTGCTATCAGTGCAGCAAAATGTTGCGAAAATTGCTTCGCTAATCGGCATCCAATTTGCAGGACTCATTTCTAAATGTCAAATTCTCTAATATACGCACTTTGTATTTATAATATTACATTGTTGAATCAGTCATAAATTGGCTTACTGCTAAGATTTTAAAAATGTGCTCCTCAAAAAACAGCAAACATTAACTCTGTTTTTTGTATTTGTTATAGGGTAATGCCTGATTTTACAATGGTTTTAAAATAAACATCCGGTTAAAACCCACAAATTAAAAGGTCAATTCATTTAAAAATTACAATTAATCAATGATATGCAATCAGGTTTTACTATTAAATGCGTTTTTCATTTGTATATTTAAGCCTTATTACAGTTTATTCAGAGATTTAATGTATTAACTTTGGTAGTTAACTAAAATTTTGCTCATGAGAAACTTCTACCGAATTCTCTTCATATCGCTGGTTGTAACGGGAATCTTTTCCACAACAGCTTTTTCGCAGGGTGTAGCCATCAACACAAGTGGTAATCCGGCCGATGCTTCCGCCATGCTCGATGTACAATCAACGTCGGGGGGGATGTTGATACCCCGGCTGAGCTTTGTTCAACGGGGGAATCTGGTTGCTCCGGCCAATGGTTTATTAATTTATCAGACTGATAACCAACCAGGATTCTATTTTTTTAATGGAACCGTGTGGACCAAGATCAGCACCGGGCTTGATGTTACGGGGACACAGAATTATGTTTCCAAGTTTACTGGGGCAAATTCTTTGGGGAACTCTCAGATTTTTGATAATGGAACCAATGTGGGGATTGGAACCACATCCCCTTCGTATAAGTTACATGTTACAGGCACCGGGTATTTTACAAATGGCACCACTGCGGCAGTAATTGCTGATGCCGGAAACAACAGGGGTCTATATGGTAGCGGCACTTATGGCGTATATGGTAGCGGTAACTATGGTTTATATGGGTCCGGAGGAGCTTATGGAGTTTACGGAGATGGTGGGAGCTATGGAGTTTATGGTACAGGTGGAATTTATGGGGTATATGGCGTTAGTGCAGGAGGATGGGCAGGATATTTTAATGGCCTTTTCTACATTTCGGGCAACACCGGTATTGGTGTTTCATCACCCACTGCTCAGTTACACACCACAGGAACCGTTCGATTTGCCAATTACACCAATGGTTTTCTGCGCGTTGATGCCAATGGAAACCTGGGAGTTTCGGCCGCTTCATCCCTTTTTACAGCAGGCAACGGTTTAAGCTGGGCTGGCAGCACACTAAACAGTGTGTGGTCGGTTAACGGAAATAATATTTACAATAATAATACAGCGAATGTAGGAATTGGCACTTCATCACCATCGTTTCCCCTTCATGTGAATGGGGCTGCTGCGGTCAGTATTTTATATGATCAAAGCAACACTAGTTTTTTCATTGACCCTGCAAGTACCAGTGTCACAAACGACATGCGTGCCAATATTTTCTATGATTTAGGAAATACCAGTTATTATATCGATCCGGCAAGCACCAGTATCACCAATGATTTTAGGGCTAATATTTTTTATGATGCCGCAAATACCGGTTTTTATCTACAACCACGTTCAGTCAGCATTTTAAACGATGTCCGTGCAAGCATATTTTATGATCGCGACAACACCGGGTACTATTTAGATCCGGCAAGTACAAGTAATATTGCTACATTATACACTACAGGCACCAATCGGTTCAGCGCATTGGCAGGTACGGGTACCCGTATTGTGGTGGCCGATGCAACGGGTGTTCTTTCAACAAATACTGCGGCAGGATTTGGCCTGATTTCGGGCACAGGTACGACCAACTATGTTGCTAAATGGACAGGTACCAATACACAAGGAATTTCTCAAATCTTTGATAACGGAACCAATGTGGGTATTGGAACTGCATCTCCCTCGGCTACACTGCACATAATCAACCCATCGGCAACAGCGGGTGCGTTAGAAACAGTATTGGGCAGAGCCATTGGCGACGTCAATTTTTGGATTGTAAACAAAAAAGGCGTAACAACCAACAACAGCGGTGATATTACTTCAAAATTTGGTTTAGCCTATAGCGGAACAACCGACAATGCATTTATCCGATTCCACAGAGGAGGAAGTACTACTGGAGGTTTTATTTCTATATCTACCAACAACGACACTGAAAGATTAAGGATTGATGCATCGGGGAACGTGGGTATTGGAAAAACAAACCCCGCTCAAAAACTTGATATCCTTGGAATATCCCGATTTAACGACCCTTCGTATGTTGACACCAGATATTTGGAAATTTGGGCCGGAACCGCACAATTCATTCGTGGTACAAACGATTTGTATATTCAGCCTGCCGGAGGGATGATTTTGCAACCCGGATATCCTACATCAGGAGCAGGCAATATTCAAATTAAAGACGGTGGCGCATATCTTTATGGAACATTTACGGGTTCAAATCGTACTCTGGATATGTCGGGTAATGCTGGCGGGCTCCGAATTAGTGCAAATAACTGGTCTGACGGGGGCGCTACCTATGGCCACATCATCAGCGATAATGGAAGTTACAAGGCTTTAATGATTGTTGGGAATAACATTGCTGGTAACAGTGGGCGCGGGCGTGAAATCAAAGTATGGGATTACCTGAATCTTCAAGGTGGTTTTAATGTTACCGGTCAATTTTATTCAGTTGGAAATACTACTATGGTTTCAAACCTCAATGCTGATTTGCTTGATGGACAGCATGGGAGTTATTACGCGGTTGCATCTGGTAGTGGCAACTACATACAAAATCAATATACATCTGCGCAAAGTGCAAATCTATGGATCAGCGGTACTGCCAATGCTGCCACCTACACTTTTACAGCACCCACTGGTGATCCGGCCCCGGTAATTACGGCACGTACTGTTCCGTCTGGTCAGGGGGCTGCTAACGAAAAAACAGAGCTGATTTTGTTTCACGCAAACGATCCTGTCAATGGTGCAGGAGTTGACCAAATTACGCTTCGTGCCCCCGCCTTAAGTTTTCAAACCTACAATAATGCAGGAGTTGGTGACATTAACAATGTATCCGGATATAACGAAAGAATGTACATTAATCCTGATGGAAATGTTGGAGTAGGAACTACGATCCCAGCCTATAAGCTTCATGTTGGATCTGGAAATGGAGATGGTATTATGATTGGTAATCACAACGATAGGCTTGGTTGGGATGGGTCAGGGGCACAACCAGAATTGGCAATCCGGTTTGCAGGATATCGAGATGTCGTAAGCAATTTTACGGGAGCAAAAATATCGGCAATTAGAACCAATATTTGCTGTTCTGCATTATCGCAGGGCACAGAATTGGCTTTTTATACACAGGAGACTACAGCAACCGGGTCCGGCGATTCAAATCTGTCTGAAAAAATGCGTATCGGCAGTGGCGGCAATATTGGAATTGGAACTACAAGCCCACAAGAAAAACTTGATGTTGCGGGGAATATTAACGTCAATCAAAATGCATTTTGCATTACACTTACTTCTGATGCAGCTATTGAGGCTGGTAGTATTGTTATGCCTTCGAGTGCCACTGACCTTCGCGTTGTAAAGGCAGGTTCCGCCAGCGAAAATGTGATAGGAATTGCCGTAAACACAACCACAGCAGCCGGTCAACCAATACGTATTGCAGTAGCAGGTATCACCGAAGTGGTTGTCAACTCTGCTGTTACTAGAGGTAATTTTGCAAGAGTATCATCCACCAGCGGACAGGCTTATGATAGTGGTAGCAATGGAGGTTCTGGCGATTTTGGAGTTTTTCTCTCCTAACAAGGTACTGCTGGGGCTAAAGCATGGGTAATGTTTAAAAAGGGAGAGGTATATTAGGGTCATTAGTTTCAATTTTTTAAGTTCAAATAATTTATGATAAGAAATACCTATAAAGTAACTGATATGAAAAATGTTTTTATTGCAATTGCTTTCATGATCGTCTGTGGCTCTCTTGCAGCCCAAACTATCAACAACACCAGCGCAAAGGTGCATGTTCCCGATGGAACCTATGTCAAATTCAATAATTTGATAAACACAGGTAGTGGAGCCTTGTTCTACTACAATACAGACCTCAGCATTGCGGGAAACTGGACAAATACGGCACCCGCAGTTTTCAACAGTGGTCCCAATAGTTCGGTAATCTTCAATGGTAGTACACAACAAATAATTACCAGCGGGGGAAGCCAGTTTCGGCATGTTACTTTTAATAACAATTCCGCAGGAAACTATGCCATTGTAATTAACGACGATATGAGTATTGCCGGCAGTCTTACGTTGACAGATGGGATTGTAAACGGAAATGGCAATAAACTGATATTTCTGGCCGGATCAAGTTGTGGTGCCGGCAGTAGTTCTGCATTTATCGACGGAGCTGTTCAAAAAGACGGAGCTACCGCATTTTCGTTCCCCCTGGGTAATATTAATTCGCGCGACCTCGACGGAGACTTAACTCCAGAAGATTATGTAATCTGGGCTCCGGTTGACATAACTCCATCTGTATCGACTTCGGTAACCATTCAATACTATTTCGATAACACCGGAATGCCCGACTGGTGGGAACATGGCGGCAATATGGACGAAAGCCTGCATCACGTGAGTGATCGTGAATATTGGGTGATAAACTCATCGCAGGATCTTACCAGTGTTACCCTGCATTGGAAGAACAATGCGCACGGGGTGGGCGAAATTTGTGTTCACAGTCTTTGCGACGGCAACGATGCCAATTACGACCCTGCCGACCTTTCGCTGGCCTATTTCGACGGGATGTGGATTGACATGGGTGGGCTGGCCAGTTTTTCGCACGACGAAGGAGTAATATCTTCGGGACCCATTCCTTTTTCAGCCAAAGGTTCAAAATTCGTCACCTTCGGTTCTAAAAACAATATAGACCCATTACCCATCGAACTGTTGAGTTTTGCCTCAATTTGTAATGGCAACGGGGTGGATTTGCTCTGGCAAACCGCTTCCGAAATCAATAGTTATGGTTTCGATATCGAGAAATCGCTCGATGGAATTAATTTCGAAAAAATAGGCTTCGTGGCAGGAGCAGGAAACAGCAATGCAGTACTCGACTATCGGTTTACCGACAGTAAAAATCAACCGGTGGCCAAATATTACCGGCTGAAACTGGTTGATATTGATGGAAGCTTTAAGTATAGCAATATTGTTACCGCCTATTGCTACGAAGAGTCCTCTCCAGTAATTATGGTTTACCCGAATCCGTTCCATGATTTCTTTTATGTAAAAGGCGAAAATCTTGATTGCGAAACCACCACAATACAGGTGTACGATATGCTGGGAAAAATGCTATGGACAAATCGCACCGAAAACACCTTCGGAATGTTTCAGCAGGAGGTAAACCTGTCGGATGTTAGTCCGGCCATGTACACCGTTCGTGTTATTTGCGGGGACTTTATCAAAACGTTCAAAATAGACAAGCATTAGCGATCAATATAGTTCGGTTTTAATCTTTAAATAAGCCTGAATATGAAAAATATTCTACTGTTAGCCATCAGCCTTATATTCGTTGGGCTCATTTCCACACCCCTGTTTTCGCAGGGCGTAGCCATTAATACAAGCGGAAATCCTGCCGATTCTTCGGCAATGCTTGATGTGCAGTCAACATCGGGTGGTATATTAATACCTCGTATGACATTAGCCCAACGGGGAAATCTGGCCTCTCCTGCCTCCGGATTATTGATTTATCAAACCGATAATCAACCCGGTTTCTACTTTTATAACGGAACAGTGTGGACCAAGATTAGTACCGGGCTTGACGTAACGGGGACACAGAATTATGTTTCGAAATTTACGGGAGCAAATTCACTGGGGAACTCTCTGATTTTTGATAACGGCACCAACGTGGGGATTGGAACCACAAGCCCAGACTATCGATTTACAGTAGTTGACAGCACTGGTGTTCCAGCAGTCCTTTTTGAAGCCACCGGCGTTTTCATCAACAAAAGCATTGACGAATGGGGCATCGGAGTTACGGGTATATGCGATAATCAGCCAGATCAAGGTGTCGGTGTCGCTGGATTGGGTGGGCGATGTGGTGTAATCGGCAGAAGTTTTCAGGAAGGATCAGGTTGGCGCGTGGGTGTTTTTGGGCAACTCGAAGATTTAGATGCCGACCAAAAATATGCGGTTACCGGCCACGCCTCAGGACCGGGTATCAACTATGGAATCTATGGCATTGCCTATGGTGGTTCTGAAAACTGGGCCGGATATTTTATGGGGAACACATATATTAGCACAAATTTAGGTATTGGAACCACCAGTCCGGCAGCCAATATCGATAATGGCGGTACAACCGCAGGAGGTGCTCTGCGCACTGTGTTTGCCCGCCAATCGGAAGGGAACAGTACAGGCTCAGGCACTTTTCTGGGTGTTAGGGCTTGGGAAACTCAAAATACCAGCTACGGCGGTAAAATGTTTTCTATCGAAAACACATTCTACGGTCAGTTAAACAGTTCTATCGAGTTTTACAGGGGAAGTAGCACTACCGGTGGATATATGACTTTTACCAGCAACAATGGAACCGAACGCATGAGGATTGACCCTTCGGGATATGTGGGCATTGGAACCACTGCGCCGTCAACACAACTTCATACAACCGGTGGGGTGCGTTTTCAAACTCTGGCAGGAACAGGTTCCAGAATTGTTTATGCCGATGCCAGCGGGAATCTTTCGGCAGCTTCAGCAGCAGGCTCCGGCTTGGTAAGCGGTAGCGGAACAACCAATTATGTGTCGAAATGGACTCCCAATGGAAATACCCTTGGCAATTCTCAAATATACGATAATGGAACTGCTGTTGGTATTGGCACCTCTGCCCCTTCTCATCTTTTTACAATACAGGGGAGCAGTGCTTCAACAACCTATTTGAATGTAGGTGGAACAAGCAACGGAAGCCTTTCGGCACGACATATCCGCGGTAAAAATGACGGAGATGCCAATCCCGGTGATTTGTATCTGCAGTATTATGAGGCCAATAGTATATACATGGCCTATGGAGGTGGTAATGTTGGGATAGGCAATACGGCTGCATCTTATAAGCTCGATGTTACCGGAAACGGACGTTTTACCACCGATTTGCGTTCGCAAACATTTGGAATACAAAACACTTCAAACTCTACCGGATATGGAATTTCTCTCTACAATGGACCCACTGCGGGAGCTCCTACCTACGGTATTATGTTTGCAGGCACAGGCACATTTGGCACACATGGTTATGTAACTTCCGACTGGGCTACCTATTTTACTATGAACGACAATACAGCCCGAGGGTGGGTGTTTAGGCGCAACCTTACGAATGTGGCCAGTATTAGTGGTGGCGGAAATTTAAGTATTGCCGGCAGAATACGCGTTGGCGATAATGCTCAAACCGAAATGTATTCAAACAGCAACCGTGTGAAATTCCGCTCCGAAAACATCGACGGTGTAGCAGAATTTGCTTCATATGGATTGTATTTGCCCCGAACCGGGCAAACCTATAACCTCTATGTTGCCGGTAAGGTAAAAATTGGTCACGGAGAAGCCGGTTACCTCGATATTAACGATGTTAACACCCGAATTGCCGAAGGCGGCAGCAATTCCATACGACTGCAAACCAATTACGGCTACACCGATTTTGGTCCTCAAAACGCTGACTGGTCTCACTTCTCTACCGACAGACCACGATACTATTTCAATAAAGGCATTACTGTTGACGAAGGTTTGATTGGTTCCTACAACGAAGATTTGCAATTGCAAACATCGGGAAATACCCGTGTTACGGTGCTAAACAGTAATGGGAATGTAGGTATTGCTACTGCCAGCCCTGCATATGGTAAACTTCAAATCCAGCATGAAGGTGATGCAAATGCAAATGAGTGGGGGACTCATGCAATTATGATACGTGACAGTGACCACGCATTGTATATGGGAGCCGATACCGAAACACGTTGTGGATATATTCGTTCTACCGATATTGGAACGGCTCAGTCTAATCTTTCCTTAAACCCGAGTGGCGGCAATGTAGGTATTGGCACAACAGCTCCAACCGAAAAACTACATGTTGAAGGTGATGTTAACATTACAGGAGGTGGGCTAAAAGGCTGCACCTATTACAATCAAAGTGAAGCTGTAAGCACAACAACATCTTCAAGCTATCAAACTAAAGCAAGCTTAAGTTTGCCTGCCGGAACTTATTTTGTGACGTTTAGTTGTGAATTAACTCATAATTATTACGACGATGGCACTGCTTATAGATTTTACAATTCTACAACATCAACATCATTGGGAGAAGGTTGGAACTACAATTATCCTGGAGAATATGCCCCTTATACTTTAACCAAAGTCATTACCCTATCAGCAACAAATACAATAGCATTGCAATATTATTCATATGGTGGTTATACTGCATACATAAAAAATGCAAGCATTACCGCTATTCGTATTGATTAATAGTAAAATCTAAACATTTGATTTGCATTATATTGATTTTTTCAATATATTTGCTACAATAAATTAATATTCAATTATGAAAACAACCAATACTTTTAGATTAGTGATAATAGTCATTTTTGCTTTATGCAGCAATTATATACATTCGCAAGGTGTTGCTATAAACAAAACAAATGCATCTGCACATAGCTCAGCTATGCTCGACATTAGTTCGGATAATACAGGACTTCTAATTCCCAGAATATCCATTTCTAACCTTTCAAACTCTACTCCCATTGATTCTCCTGTAGAGAGTTTATTAGTTTACAATACAAATATCACAACTGGTAAAGGATACTATTTCTGGACGGGTAGCGAATGGGTTCGATTAACAGTAACAAACGACCTTAATTTTGTGCAAGGCTCCGGAAATGCCACCGAAGTAGCTTTTTGGAACAACAGTAATACATTAAGCTCAAATAGTAATTTGTTTTGGGATAATGTAAATGGATATCTTGGAATAGGAATTAATACCCCCACTGCTCCACTATCAGTATTGGGTAATCATGAAAACTATGTCGGTATTTTTGTTAATCAAAACACCACTGCCTACGATGCAACAGGAATAGTAGGAACGTCTAACAGTGTTGCCGCAAACGGTATTGGAGTATCCGGTGATGGTGGATGGGTTGGTGTTATGGGTAGCTCACTAATAGAAGGCAGTGGTGATAGAATTGGAGTTTTGGGATATGCCAACGCAAATGCCGATTCAAAGATTGGCGTAAGAGGTAGTGCCGAGGGCTTAGGTACTAACTACGGAGTTTATGGTACAGCGAGTGGTGGTTCCGAAAACTGGGCCGGTTATTTTGCTGGTGACACCTATATCCAAACAAACCTAGGTCTGGGAGTCATTAGTCCGACAGCACAACTGCACACTAATGGCACGGTTCGTTTTTCGAATTACATGAATGGCTTTCTATATGTTGATAATTTAGGAAATCTTGGAGTAAGCACAGCTTCCTCTTTGTTTAATGCAGGTACAGGATTGAGTTGGAGTGGAAGCACCCTCAACAGTGTTTGGACTGCGTCGGGAAATAATATTTATAACAATAATTCAGGATATGTGGGAATAGGAACAGCCACACCAACCAATGCCAAACTTCACGTAGAAGGCAGTGGTACTTACGATGCAGTGTTTCGCTTAAGAAATATTGAAGCATCAGGTGCCAATGTGTTTTTTGTTGCCTCCAATTCAGCATGGACATTCGGTGCTAATAAACTGGGTATTGGGTTGGGAGATCCTTCTTCAACCAATGTGAAAATGACTGTTCAGGAAAATGGTAATGTGGGGATTGGAATCACCACTCCCGATTATCGATTTACAGTTGCAGATACCACTGAAGGAGATGGAGAAAATTTAGGCGCATCCGGCTTTTTTTACAACGGAAGTGTTGCCGATGAAGATATGGGATTGGTCGGTATGTGCGATAACGTAGCAGGAAAAGGGATGGGTGTGGTTGGTATTGGTGCTCGTTACGGAGTAGTTGGTACCAGCTTCCTCGAAGGAACGGGTACGAGAATTGGTGTCTTTGGAAATTTTGACAATTTTAATGCGGAACGAAAACATGCAGTGGTTGGTCATGCCTCTGGCCCTGGTATTAATTACGGTATACACGGCATTGCCTATGGTGGTTCCGAAAACTGGGCGGGGTACTTTTCCGGTAACACCTATATTGAATCGAACCTCGGGTTAGGAACAACAAGCATGACTGCCCAGCTTCACACCACAGGGACAGTGCGATTCCAAAACTACACAAACGGTTTTCTCAGTGTTAACAACGAAGGTTATCTCAGCGTTTCTCCTGCATCTTCTCTGTTTATCAACGGCACCGGACTAAGTTGGGATGGAAGCACCCTCAACAGTGTTTGGACTGCGTCGGGAAATAATATTTATAACAATAATTCAGCATATGTGGGAATAGGAACAGCCACACCAACCAATGCCAAACTTCACGTAGAAGGCAGTGGTACTTACGATGCAGTTTTTCGCTTAAGAAATATTGAAGCATCAGGTGCCAATGTGTTTTTTGTTGCCTCCAATTCAGCATGGACATTCGGTGCTAATAAACTGGGTATTGGGTTGGGAGACCCTTCTTCAACCAATGTGAAAATGACTGTTCAGGAAAATGGTAATGTGGGTATTGGCGTTACTTCACCGACATATAAATTAGACGTAAGCGGCACCGGACATTTTTCCGATCAGGTAACAATTCCCGTAACTCCAACTGCCGATGCTCATGCAGCTTCAAAAAAATATGTTGACGATCAAGTAGGAGCAGTATTACCTTCTGATAATGTTACCGGATCCGGAACAGCAACACGTGTTGCCTTTTGGAATGGCACCTATAGTTTAAGTTCAAGTGCAAGTTTATACTGGGACAACACCAACATACGATTGGGGATTGGAACTTCTTCGCCTGCTAATACTTTCTCAGTAGGAAGCTCCTCTCAATTTCAGGTTGCTTCAAATGGGAATATTGCATCCATTCGCGGGCAATCTATGACATGGCCCGATGCCAATGCACAAGGAGTTTTATATAATAATGGAACAGGTACCTTAAGCTGGTCCGGCAATGGCGTGTGCTACACGTTGCCAAATACGGGAGGATCAGCCCAGTGGGTTAAACTAGGAACATTAGCAATGGCACAACAAGGCCGAAGCGCTTACATACGTGTTGTATCAAATACTGGTTATAACGCTACCACTTCTCAAAATTACGAAGTGTATATACGCTTCAAAACCAGCAATGGAAGTAGCGTTGATGCCAATGGTTTTGCTGGCGATGCAACATACTATGTTATAGGTGAGAACGGGCAATTTGCAACCACCGGACTTATAAAGTTTGTTGCTAATAATGCAGGAACAGCGGCTACATCTTTCGATGTTTATATGTATTTTGGAGCATATACCGGGGTAAGCTCTTTTTACGAAATTTCGTGTTCTGGAGGGACATGGACACATGCAGGGACAACGGCATCCGATCCCGGAGCAGCCAGTTCAAGTATTTTAATACCTAAGCAAGAATTTAATGTAAGATCGGGTAGTCTTGTGGTTGAATCGGATGGTGACGTGGGTATTGGAACCTCTACCCCTTCAAGCAAACTCCACATAAATGCCGGAAGCGCACGTATATCGGGTAGCACCAATACCAATGCCGAAACAGGAGGTATGCTCATTTACAGCAACACCTCAGGTTTGGGCGCCGGTACCGCAAAAAAAGTGGAACGTTATTCTAAGCTTGTTATGAGTGCGGACGGCAGTTATCAAATATATGATGATTATGCAGTAACATTGTATGCCTATCGTTCGGGCGATTACTATTACATCAGATTGGCCCCAAAATCGGGTTATACCGGGTGGTGGGATTATTCCCAAGAATCGGGAGGAGGTAGGGTGAATTGTAGTACTGTGGGAACTCAATATACTATGAGTTCCGACTGGGGCGTTAATTATAGTGGTGGGCTTGAAGTAATAATAAACAGAGAAGATAATTCTTCAGCGCCCACTTATAGAATCAGACCTCACTTGCATTCGTCATATAGTAGCGGATATGTTTCTGTTATTGTTGAAACCTATTATCCCTAAATTCATTGTTTCTACCTGAGACATTTTAATAGTAAATATTTAATTGTATTTTTAGCCTTACTAATTAAAACGCTGCTTTAAGTGGGCACAACCAACATACACGAAACCAATCCCCAACTATTGTTGGCCAACGAGTTTGTGCAATATACCCACCAAAATATTTTCCTGACCGGAAAAGCCGGCACCGGAAAAACCACATTCCTGCGTAATCTCCGGGAAAGCTGTCCGAAGCGGATGGCTGTGCTGGCACCCACCGGGGTGGCGGCTATAAATGCCGGAGGCGTAACCATTCATTCGTTTTTTCAGTTGCCTTTTACGCCGTTTATACCAGAACATCAACCGGCCTCCCGCCCTAAAAACAATACCGGTGAGTCGCAGGAAGGTTTTGTGCATAAAATGACCCGTAATAAAATTAAACTCATCCGCAGCCTCGATTTGCTGGTAATTGACGAAATCAGTATGGTGCGTGCCGACCTGCTCGATGCCATCGACAGCATGCTGAGGCGTTACCGTTATAATCAGAGACCATTCGGAGGACTGCAACTGCTGATGATTGGCGATTTAAACCAGTTGGCTCCCGTCGTAAAAGAAGATGAGTGGAGGCTGCTGTCGGAATATTATTCCAACGCATACTTTTTCAACAGCCACGCCCTGGGCAAAGCCGGGTTTACTACCATCGAGCTGAAGCAAATCTATCGCCAGGAAGACCAAAAATTCATTGAACTGCTGGGTGAAATCAGAAACAATTCGATGTCTCAGGCCTCTTTTGATTTGTTAAATTCGAGGTATATTGCAAACTTCGACCCCGATGAGTCGGAAGGCTATATTACCCTCACAACCCACAATGCCGGCGCAGCGCTGATTAACGACAAAAAAATGGCCGCACTGAAATCGCGTTCACGCAGGTACAAGGCTAATATAACGGGCGACTTTCAATCCTATATGTTTCCCACCGACGAGGTGCTGGAGCTTAAACCCGGGGCACAGGTAATGTTTGTAAAAAATGATTCTTCACCCGAAAAAAGGTATTATAATGGTAAAATTGGCCGCCTAACCCGTCTCGACGAAGACTCGGTTGTGGTTGAATGCCCGGGTGACGAAGAAGAAATCAGAGTGACTCCCGAAGAATGGAGCAATGTGAAGCTTCACCTCAACGAAGAAACGCGCGAAATTGAGGAAGAAATTATAGGCAGTTTCAAGCAAATTCCATTGAAACTTGCCTGGGCTATTACGGTGCACAAAAGTCAGGGACTTACATTCGAAAAAGCCGTTCTCGATGTGAATCAGGCTTTTGCCTCAGGGCAGGTATATGTTGCCCTCAGCCGTTGCCGAACTCTCGAAGGACTGGTTCTTATTTCGAAGATACAACGCCATGCTATAAAGACCGATGTCAACATACGCGAGTTCAACGAAACAGCCCAGCAAAACGAGCCCGGCGAAGACTCCCTGCGCGAATCGAAAGCCGCATTTCAGCAGGAAGTCGTCTTTTCGATATTCGATTTCGGCGATTTACAACGTCAGTTCAGGTCGCTGAAAAAACACTATCAGCTCAATGCTTCCAAAATTCACAATGCCGATGAAGCAGCTTTCGGGCGTATCGAAGCAGATGCAGTTTCGGAAATGTATGAGGTGAATGATAAATTTAACATCCAGTTGCGGTCGATCATTAAACAAAATCCCGACCTGCTGCCCTGCGATAATCCGGCATTGCAAGAACGCATTTCGAAAGCCGCAAGCTATTTTCTCGAAAAGATGGCGTTGCTGTTTGCCATTCCGATGAGTAGCATAGGTTTCGACTCCGATAACAAGGAAGTGAAAAAAGAAATCATAGAATCAGCCGGACGCTTCGAGCTGGCTATGGTGCTAAAAACCGCAGCACTCAGGGCGGTAACCGGTGGGCTTGATATACAGACTTACCTCAGGGCGGTATCCGATGCTGAGGCCGGCTTTGTGCAAACGCTTGGACTAAAAAAATTGCCTGTCGAAAGCTCAGTAAAATCAATCAATCACAAAAAACTGTATTCGCAGCTAAACGCATGGCGCGCTTCGGTTGCCGACGATTTACGGGTGTCGCCGTTTATGGTAATGCCATTCAATACCATGAAACTGATTTGCGATAAACTACCTGCAACACAAAGAGAGCTGTCGAAAATAAAGGGACTGGGCAAGGTAAAACTACAGCAGTTTGGCAGCGACATTCTCGAAATGATACATGATTATTGCCTCGAAAATGCCATTGAACGCGATGCTCCTGCCGACGACATCCCGGCAAAAAAGAAAAAAGAAAAAAAGCCGGAATCCAAATCGGTAAGTCTGGCGCTGTTCCGCGAAAACAAAAGTATTCCGCAAATCGCTACCGAAAGAGGGTTTGCAGAATCTACCATATGGGGACATCTGAGTTACTACGTTATCACCGGAGAATTACAGGCCGAAGACTTACTCGATGCCGGACGCATTGCCGAAATTAAGGAATTCGTCAAGGGTAAAAATGTGGGCAGTTTGACTCAAATCATGATGGAAAGCAATGGCAAATTCAACTTTAATGAGCTGAGAATAGCACTGGCTGATATGCAATCGGTCAACGATTCCTCAGAACCCCGCAAGTAACATCCTGCTTCATCAGGATATTTTTATTAATTTTGAACAAAATTTTTCAGATGGAAACCAAGCGACAAAGTCAGATGGCAAGGCTGATTCAAAAAGAGCTGGCGGGAATATTGCTGCGGGAGTCGAAAAACTGGACGCCGGGCATCATGCTCACCGTTACGCTGGTTCGGATGAGCCCCGATCTGGGGGTTGCCAAAGTATATATCTCGGTATTCCCTTCGGCCAATGCAGCGAATATTATCCTTGAATTGCGCAAAATAAACAGCCAAATCAGAAAATTGCTGGGCGACGCCGTAAAGCATCAGGTACGCCACATTCCCGAGCTGATTTTTTATAACGACGACACACAGGATTTTATTGAACGCATCGACAAAGCCTTGAAATCGTAGCAGTGAACCTTTCGCTATACATAGCGCGCCGCTATTTGCTGTCGAAAAAATCGCGCAACGCCATCAATATTATTTCGGGTATTTCGGTAGCCGGAGTGGCTGTTGGTACAGCCGCTCTCATTGTTATCCTCTCGGTTTTCAATGGCTTCGACGGATTGATAAAAACCTTATTTACCAGTTTTGACCCCGATTTGAAAATTACTTCGGTACAATCGAAAACATTCGTGGCTGATGACAAATTACTTTCGGTATTGCGCACTGACAATGCCATTGCTGCATGGTCGTTTTCGCTCGAAGAAAACGCACTGCTCGAATACGACGGGCAACAGATGATTGCCACCATGAAAGGTGTCGACGAAAACTACCTGAAAGTTACCGGTCTCGACAGCATGCTTGTTTCGGGGGAATATTACTTAAAATACAACGATATCCCAACCGCAGTGGCAGGCAGGGGCGTGTCGTATAAACTCAATCTCGACCTCGATTTTCTAGTTCCCGTAAAAGTACATATACCCAGTCGGAAAGCCGAAATCAGGGGTAATTTTCAGGATGCGGTAAACCTGATTAACACCCGGAACATCTACACTTCGGGAGTCTTTGCAGTGCAACAGGAGTACGATAACAAATACTACATTGTTCCCCTTTCGTTTGCCCGCGAGGTGCTGGAATACGACAACGACATCAGCGCCATCGAAATTAAACTGAAAGACCCAAAACAAACGGCGGTCGTAAAGGAACGCCTGACTTCGCAACTGGGAAATACATTTGCGATAGCTGACCGAAACGATCAGCACCGCTTTTTGTATCAGGTAATGCAATCCGAAAAATGGGTGATTTTCCTGATACTGCTCTTTATCCTCATCATCGCATCCTTCAACGTAATTGCATCGCTTACCATGCTGATTATCGACAAGAAAAAAGACATAAACACATTGCGCAGTTTGGGAGCCAACGATTCGTTGATACGCAACATTTTCTTTGCCGAAGGCATGCTCATCAGCCTTGTGGGTGCCATTACCGGACTCTTGCTCGGTGGACTGATCTGCTGGGTTCAGCAGGAATTCGGAATTGTAAAACTTGGCAGTGAGGGAAGCTTTATTATCAGTGCTTATCCGGTACTCATTAATCCGTCAGATTTCGCACTGGTTTTTGGAACCGTGCTGTTTATCGGGTTTCTGGCTGCCTGGTATCCGGTGCGCTACATCACCCGAAGGTTTGCAATTTCTGATTATTAATAGAGGCAGAATACATCTGTATCCTGAAAAACAATACATAGTTTTTGTAAAGACAGCCTCCCCTTTAAATTTACACCTATTAACAAAATTATGTTCACATTTTAATATAGTAAAATTATGATTTGCGAAACATCATTTCATATCTTCGCACAAGAGTATTTGATGAGAATCTGATAACTATGCGTCACCAGTTGCCCAATACCGATCATCTGCGCAATCAGGCCCTAAAAAGCATCCTGAGTGCAGCGCGGCAATCGGTTCAACCCGACGATTATATTTCGCTTCAGAATCTGGATAAGGCTGCCGGCTACCTTCAGCTTACCGATAAAATACTGGCACATCACGCCCTGAACATTAAATTGCGCACCGAGCACGAGCAGGAGTACAATAAGCTTTTCGAAAAAGCCAGAATTTATGTGCTGCATTATCTGCAATCGATAAATATGGCTGTTGAAAGAGAGGAACTACCTACTACGGTTCGCAGCTATTACGGACTAAACGAACAAACCGGTAAACTGCCTGAGATAAGCCGCCCTGAGATTTTACTTGAAGAATCGCGCCGCTTGTTCGAAAACGATAACCGCAGGATATCGGAAGGCGGAAAATACTTTACTAATCCGGCGATTGGAATTGTAAAGGTTTGGGTTGAAAAATTTTCGGAAGCCCATCAGAAACAAATGAATATGAACTTTGTTAAAACGGGGGAAATCGAAAATCTGGGTCTGATTCGCAAAGAAATTGATGCTTTTATTGATACAGTTTGGTCAGATGTGGCCGAAAATGCCCGAGATCTTCCCGAAGCAGACCGGAACATTGTGTTGGGAGTTTTTGGAGTTCAGTATGCTGTTTCGGAAGAAGATACGATGCGCTTTGTTAGTAAAGAGATACAGCCGGAGCCCGTCAAAGAACCAGCAGCTACCCCGAAGTCATCGGGAGCGCAGTTCGCTTTTGTGTTTCCTGATTAATACAATAAACAGCGCTACGGTAGCCCCAAGCGAAACCACAGCCCAACCCCAGTCGGTGCCCTGACTTCCAAATTTATCAGCCTGCTCGGGCAAACCTCCTCCTGCAATAAAATACTGTGCCAGCACAGCCATTGCATTGTTGAAGAAATGAGCCCACACGGCCACCCACAGCGAACCGGAATAATAAACCAGATAGCCAAAGAAAGCACCGAGCAATGTCCGTGCAAAAAATCCAAAAAACTGGAAATGAATGGCCGAGAACAATACCGCAGATATCCAAATGGCGATATGAACGTTACGCGTAACATCGTGCAGGTATCGCTGAATAATTCCCCTGAACAAAAATTCTTCACCCAGGGCCGGAATCAAAGCAATCAGGAACACATTTAAAAGCAGGGTCCATCCCGAATTTCCGGTGAGCATCAGTTTAGTCATACGCAGGGCAAAGTCTTCGCTACTGCGGAATGAATTGTACAGGTTCGCAAATTTTTCGGGGAAACGGATCGACTCATTCCACTGAATAAGGGCATTCAACCAGGGCATGGCAACAAAAATTATAAGTGCGGCAAGGGCAAACCATGCCAGATCGACACGCCGGTTTAGCAACAGCCTTTCACCCGCATTGCGGTACACAAGCCATGCAATCAACAAAGCCGGAACAATAAAACTCATCACCGACGAAACAAAATGAGCCAGTTTGAAAATGGCGATACCCCGCAAATTATCGGGTTGTAAACCGGAAATATCGCTTACCCCAAAACCGGCCAAAATACCTGCCGAAAAAAACTGTGCCAGCAAAAAACAGGTAAAAACAATGAAAAGCGTTTGTACCAATAGTTTCAACTGACGGTGCGACCTGATTTTATCCATGTGGTACAGCGTTTTTGTACATTGAAAGCAGTGTATTGCCATAAACCGACTCCGAAACGGGTATTTGGTGTAATTCGGGGGCATGCACACCGGCACCAAAGCTCGCAGGTCCTGTAAAAATCCGCGCCTCATCCCATAAACCCGCTTCGATGAACAAATCGAGGGTACGCCTTCCTCCCTCCACAACCAGCGACTGAATACCACGGGCATACAATCGTTCACATATTTGGGCTGCCACATGATTGTCAAGGTCAATGATTTCGACCTCGGCATCGCTGCGCATTGTATTACAGAATAACAAGCTTGGCGCTGTTTTATCGAAAATGTGTAGCGTAGCCGGAAGTGAAGCATTGTAATCGATGGCGACCCGCAATGGTTGACGTCCGTACCAGAGACGTGCGGTCAGTTGTGGATTATCAAGGATTGCCGTATGGGTTCCCACCAGAAAAGCGTCTTCTTCGGTGCGCCATTTATGCACTAAGCGCCGGCAATAGTCGTTGGTTATCCATTGAGGTTTTTGTCCGTCGTCGGGCTGCCTTAATTTATCGATAAAACCATCGGCCGACTGCGCCCACTTCAGGATTACATAGGGCCGCCTTTGTTGGTGAAATGTATAGAAACGGGCATTGAGATTAAGGCTTTCCTGCTTTAATATGCCCTGAATAACCTCAATTCCCGCATCCTGCAATTTTTTAATGCCCCTGCCTGCCACCAGCGGGTTAAGGTCAGATGCTGACACCACAACACGTTTCACTGCATACGAAATAATCAGGTCGGCGCAGGGTGGTGTTTTTCCAAAATGACTACAAGGCTCCAGATTAACATATAGGGTTGACTCGGGGAGGAGCGCCGAATTTGCAACCGACATCAGAGCGTTGACCTCGGCATGCGGACCTCCGTATTTCCGGTGATAACCCTCTCCTATGATTACTCCATTGTGAACAACAACGCAGCCGACCAAAGGGTTGGGCGAAACATGGCCCCGCCCCTGCCCCGCGAGCTGAAGACAGCGAAGCATATATTTTTCATGTTCTGCCATAGTGTTCATTTCACGACAAAAGTACAATTTTTACCCGTTAAGCATAAACATCTTCAGGCCTATTTCTGTTCAACAAAACAATGTGTACAGATTATTTGCGTTACAAACAATCAATATTATAAAAAAGACTATTTTGCACTTTAAAACCAACAACTTATGAAACTGAAAATTTCATTAATAATCATTTTACTGGCCGGTTTTTTCGCATCGGCAAGTGCGCAACAAGGTGCCGGAATTTATCCCATGAAATCAGGGCATATAGAATATACCCTCAAAGGAGACCTTACCGGAACTAAAACAGTGTGGTTCGACGACTATGGAGCCCTCTATTACGAGCGTGAAAATTCGGTTATGCGTTTCGAAAGCGAAGGAGAAATGGCCGAAGAAGTAAGCAACCGGTTAAGTATAAACACCAGAGAGTATATGTGGATTGTTGATATGGAAACCAAAACGGGTCAACGCTACGACAGCTATTTCTCCGAAGATTTATATTCTGATTTCGACCTCACCGATGACAAAATTGTAAAAGAGGAGCTCGAAAAAAGCATTGTTGAGTATGGCGGAGAATATCTGGGAATGGAAATGTTTCTGGGTAGAAACTGTCATGTTTACACGGTTTGGGGAACAACAACCTGGTTATATCATGGTATTGCCCTTAAAATGATCACTGAATTCGAAGGTTTAAAAACCGAAATGATTGCCACCCTATATGAAGAAAACATTGATGTACCTGCGGCGACATTCGTTGTTCCCGAAGAAGTTACCATCGAAGAATATGTTGAACCGGTTATTGAAGAAGAAGACTATTCGTATGCTGATTTTACCGAAATGACCTGGCCTTATGACGATTTTGAAGCAAAAGTCCGCAAGTTATCGGTTAAGGGTTTCGAAGTAACCGATGTGTTCGATTTGATGGGAATGTATTCGGCGAGCCTGAGCGACAACAACGAAAAAAGCATTTACATCATGGCAAAACATATCGACAACTTTATAACGGATGTTGATCTTGAATTTGACAACTCAACGAAATTAGAAAAATACGGTTGCCCGATGATTTACACCCCCGAGATACCTTACGACGACACCAATACCTCGTTGCTGGTAATGAAAGACGCCGAGCAAAGTTGTTATTGGGTTATTTATGCTTATCCGGTGATGACGGAAAAACAAATGCTAAAAATTGCCAAGCAGTTAAAATAGCATCCAATATTAAAATTCCACTGTGATTTCGCCTTGCCAAAGGCTTCCCCGAAACATACCCCGTGTATTGTAGCGGCATACCTGATTTCCATTACAGTCGATTGCAATAACACCACCTGTGCCACCTGCAATCCCGATTTTTTCAATCGTATTTCGGCATGATTCAAACAAGGTGAGTCCGGCATATTTCATTTGGGCAGCGATATCATAAGCCGCCTGAAATCTGATGAAATACTCACCATGTCCGGTGCAGGAAACGGCACATGTGGCGTTGTCGGCATAGGTCCCGGCTCCAATTACCATGGAATCGCCAATCCGGCCAAATTGCTTCATCATCATACCGCCGGTTGATGTTGCTGCAGCAAGGTTGCCATTGGCATCAAGCACTACTGCGCCCACCGTTCCTTTTTTTCCGGATACCAGCTTCTGGTATCGTTGCTCCATTTTCGGGGTATCGAAATACTTGTTTTTTACCATAATAAGCCCCTGCTTTTTGGCAAATTCATCGGCTCCCTTACCGGCCAGCATTACATGTTGCGAATTGTCCATCACCATACGGGCGGCTTTGACCGGATTTTTTACCCGGGTAATACCGGCTACTGATCCGGCTTTCAGATTACTTCCATCCATCACCGAAGCATCGAGTTCGTGTTTTCCCTGAGCATTATATACCGCTCCTTTTCCTGCATTAAAAAGCGGAGAGTCTTCCATCATTGCAACACAAGCCACCGCAACATCCATTGCCGAAGCTCCTGATTTCAGAAGGGAATCGCCCATGCTCAGCACAGAATACAGGGTATTGTAATAGGCATCGTAGTCTTCTTTCACAAAGCTTTTACTATCGAAATCTCCCGCCCCGCCATGAATGATGATGGATGGTTGATACTGAGCACAGAGATTTATTGTACCAGACAAGAAGATGATATTTGCAATAATGAGGATAATCCATTTCATATTGATAATGATTTATCCTTCAAAGCTACAATATTATCCGTATAAACTGAAATTCGCTAAGCCAAAGTCAGGTTGTAAAAAACTATTTTTCAATTATTATGGTATGGTAATATTGCTTATTTTTGCAGGCTAAACTAATTGTTTTTTGATGAAGAAGTTTTTGATTTTTTGCCTCGCTGTGTTTGCCGGGGCAGGGCTTATTAAAGCGCAAAACACCAAGGATACCATTACCGAAACCCAGAAACCGACGAACATTCCGGTAATTTCGCTCACTGATTCCGACATACAGAACGATGCCCAATCGCAGGATATCAGCGGATTGCTCCAATCGTCGGACGACGTGTATGTATCGGTAGCCGGATATACTTTCGGGCAGGCATTCTATCGTATCAGGGGATACAACAGCGAGTATTATTCTGTATTGATAAACGGTGTTTCAGCCAACGACCCGCAAACGGGCCGCGCTTTCTGGAGCAACTGGGGCGGACTGAATGATGCCACCCGTTCACAGGTTGAATTAAACGGGCTTTCGTTTTCGAGCGAAGGGTTCGGCGACATTGGCGGGATGACCAATATCCTTACCCGTGCATCGCAATACACTCCGCAAACCAAAGTTTCATATTCTATTGGCAATAAAAGTTACCGCCACCGCGTCATGTTCACCCATTCGACGGGTTTATTAGAAAACGGATGGGCATTTACCGTTTCGGGGTCCCGCCGTTGGGCAGTTGAGGGATACACTCAGGGAACGTTCTACGATGCCTGGGCGTACTTTGTAAGCGCCGAAAAAGTGCTGAACAGTCACCACAGTATTGGTTTTACTGGGTTTGCATCACCCAGCCGGCGCGGACGCAGCAGCGTTTCCACTCAGGAAGTGTATGACCTTACCGGAAACAATTATTACAACAGCAACTGGGGTTATCAAAACGGCAAAGTGCGTAATGCACGGGTTAACAATTATCATCAGCCCAACCTGATGCTTACGCATTACTGGAAAATTGATGAATTCAAAAAACTCACCACTTCGGTGCTCTACATGTTCGGTAAAGGTGGCGCTACATCGCTCAACTGGTACGACTCTGCCGACCCGCGCCCCGATTACTACCGCTACCTGCCCAGTTACTACACCAACGAAAATGAATTTATGGCCAACTATCTGGCCGACGAATGGCGCGAGGACGAAAACTTCCGTCAGTTAGACTGGGACGGATTTTACGATGCCAATCGCAAGAATTTATTCACCATACTCAATGTAAATGGCATCGAAGGGCAAAACCTTACCGGAAACAGGGCAAAATATATGGTTGAAGAACGCCGCACCGATGTGTCGAAATTTAATTTCAATTCGGTGTATAACGACCAGATTAACGAAAACATCCGCGTGGTTGCCGGTATAGATGCTGTGATTTACAAAGGCGAAAACTATAAAATTGTTTCCGATCTGTTGGGCGCCGATTGGTGGCTCGATATAGACCAGTTTGCCGAACGCGACTTTTTTAACGATACTTCGGCTCAAGCCGACCTCGACAATGTAAACCGTCCGGTGGGTGTTGGCGATAAATTCGGCTACGATTACATTGCCAATATCAACACAGCTCACGCTTTTGGTCAGGCCGGATTTACCTACAAAAGACTTGATTTCTATGCAGGAATCGATTTGGCTTACAGCGGATTCTATCGTACAGGCCTTATGCGTAACGGGATGTACCCCAACAATTCGAAAGGCGATTCGGAACACTACAATTTCTTCAATTATCAGACTAAAGCCGGACTGACGGTTAAACTCGACGGGAGAAACTTTGTGGTTATCAATGGTTCTTATGGAACCCGGGCACCTTATTTCGACAACATATACATATCGCCACGTACCCGCGATTATGTGGTTGACTCAATTACTTCGGAAACCGTTTTCACGGGCGACCTGAGCTATGTGTACCGCTCGCCGGTTGTGAAAGCGCGCATTACAGGTTTCTACTCCGAGTTTCGTGACCAGACCGAAATCAAGAGTTTCTATCACGACGAATTGCGCACATTTGTGAATTATGTAATGACCGGAATGGATAAACGGCACTACGGAGGAGAGTTTGGCATCGAAGTAAAAGTAAGCGCAACCATCAACATTCAGGCTGCCTTCGGATACGGTCGTTACCTGTATAACTCGCGCCCTCTGGTTACCATAGCACAGGATAACAGTTCCGAAGTACTGGCTTCGAACAGAACAGTGTACATGAAAAACTATCATGTTGGCGGAGCTCCTGAACTGGCCGGATCTGTTGGTTTTAAATATAATGCTCCGAAGTATTGGTTTGTTGGAGTGAATGCCAATTATTTCGACGAAAATTATGTGGATATAAACCCTGAACGTCGCACTGCTGAAGCCCTGACAAGCTTTGTTGTTACCGACCCTCAGTGGAGGCAGATTCTCGATCAGGAAAAACTTGACCCCGCCTACACCATCGATATCTGGGGTGGCAAATCATGGAGAATCAGTGGAAATTACCTGGGCTTTACCCTAAGTGTCGACAACATCCTCAACAAAAAAGACAATGTTACCCGCGGATTTGAACAACTTCGTTACGATCAGGGCGATGTGAACAAATTCCCGTCGAAATATATGTATATGTACGGAAGGACATATATGCTGAATGTGTATTACAGATTTTAAGTCATTTATAAATTACTCAATATGAAAAACAGTGCTTTAGTATCGTTATCGTTTTTAATGCTTTTGGGATTAAGCTCGTGCATTCACGAAAATTTCGATGAACCGCCCCTGAATGTAATCCCCGAAGGCAATGTGCTCACCATAGGGCAAATCAGGGATATGTATATCGACAGTATCATCAACGTACCCAATGCCACCTTGTATAAATTCACCGGTGATTTTTCGGTTTACGGTGTGGTTACCATGGATGACAAATCGGGAAATATTTACAAAGCAGCATATGTACAGGACGAAACCGGGGCCATCAACCTCAGGTTACTGTCGTCGGGTGGAATTTACGAAGGCGACTCGGTGCGCATTTACCTTAAAGGAACCGTGTTGAGTTCGTACCAGAATATGCTGCAACTTGATTCGGTTGATGTCGATAAAAACATCATCAAGCAGGCTACGTTGCGGAACCGGGAACCCGAAGAAGTGACCATCGGTCAGATTATGACCGGAAATTATCAGGCAAAACTGGTAAAAATCAATAATGTACAGTTTATTCAAACCGATGTGGGTCAGAAGTATGCCGACCCGCTAACCCTGGCCACCATCAACCGCACGATAGAAGATTGCGATGGCAACACCATGATTGTGCGCACCAGTGGCTATGCCAGCTTTGCCGGATCCATTGTGCCCGAAGGTAAAGGAAGTATCATTGCCATTGTGGGTCAGTACCGCGACGACTGGCAATTGTACATCAGAAGTACCGAGGAAGTTGAATTTGACCATCTGCGTTGCGGAGAATATAATGCACTGCTCGAACAGGATTTTTCTTCGGTGGTGAACAACGAAACCGTTGCGCTGAGTGGCTGGAAAAATATTGCCACTACCGGTAGTGCGGTTTGGCTGGGCCAAAACAACGGAATTGATGCCCGCGCCAAGATAAGCGGTACCGGCGACAATGTAGCCTGGCTGATAACCCCTGCAGTAAACCTGGATGCTTCCTCGAACGAATACCTGACATTTGTAACCCGTGCCCTGAATATTTTGGGGGCAGAACTCAAAGTTTACATTTCGACAGACTATGATGGTGGTAACAGTCCTGAAACAGCAACCTGGACACAACTTACGGCAAGCATTGCAACAAATTCCAACGAAACCTCATCAGGGAATATCGACATTTCGGCTTACTCGGGCAACGTGTATATTGCTTTCAAATACAGCGGCCTTTCGGGTGCAACCGGCGATTTCTACCTCGACAATGTGGTGGTAGCCTGGGAATAACCGAAGTAAACGTTTATAAATCCCGGACTAAGAAAACTGGTTCGGGATTTTTTTTTACAATATAATAATACATTCATCTTTATTTGTAATTTTGAAAGGTAAAATCAACACGATATGAATCTGCTGATGTTGATAGGCGGTTTGTTTGCCTTGCTTTTGGGTGGTGATTGGCTGGTGCGAAGCAGTGTTTCGCTTTCGTCCAGACTTAAACTGTCGCCGCTTATTGTAGGTATGACCATTGTTTCGATAGGCACCTCAGCACCTGAACTTATGGTAAGCGTAAAAGCATCCATGAGTGGTCTCCCCGATATGGCTATGGGTAACGTAATCGGCTCAAATATTGCGAACATCAGTATGATATTAGGGTTAACGGCTTTGGTTATTTCAATACCGGTAAATAAAGAAACGGTAAATTTTACGTGGCCTGTCATGTTATTAGCCAGCCTGATGGTTTTTGCTTTTTCGCTCAATTCGTCGATAGAGCGCTGGGAGGGAATTATTCTCTTATCAGCACTGCCTTTGTTTATATATTTACTTTGGCGCCGAGCAAAAAAATCGAACGCCCCTATTGATGCGGAAAACACGAAATCATATAATCTTGTGTTTTCTTTGGTATTATTGGGCTTGGGTGTTACTGGTCTAGTTTATGGTGCCAATTTTATGATTCGTGGTGCCATCGGACTGGCTGAGGCTCTGGGCGTAAGCGAAAGAGTGATATCGTTGACCATCGTGGCTTTCGGCACCAGTGTGCCCGAACTGGCAACCTCGCTGGTAGCCGCATTTCGCAAACAAATGGACATTTCGGTTGGCAACCTGATTGGGTCTAATATTTTCAATATTTTCGGGATACTGGGAATAGCGTCTATTATTAATCCGGTAGGTGTCAGCCCACAAATGCTACACATCGATATTCCCGTTGCCATTGGCATTGTGCTTTTACTGGGATTGTGTTTCATCCCCCTGAAGCGTCCGGTATTAAGCCGTTGGAAAGGTTTAATTCTCATCGTTTTTTATCTGGCCTATTTCTACATAGTTTTCAATTGAAAAAAAGGATGTATTTTTGAATTATTAATTAAAGACGCCCAATGCAAGCATCCTATTTTATCAGAAAAGCCATTTATTATTTACGACACAAACCCATAATACTGAATGAACCGGGTCTGCAACGCATGTTGCCATGCATTCCCGGCTGGCTCGAAAAAGGTCATATTTATTGTTTCGATTATGCCATAAAAAATATTCCTGAAAACTATCCGATCCTCGAAATAGGAACTTTTGCGGGCTTGTCGACCAATGTAATGTTGTATTTTCTGAAAAAGCACAAAAAAAACAATGTCCTGTACACCACCGATTGGTACCTGCGCGACATACAACACGACGAAAACATTTGTTACCTGAAAGACCCATGCAGCCTGTCGGGTTTTCTGAAAGAATCGTTTGTGCGCAACACCCGGTTTTTTAACCCTGATGCACCGATATTTTCGTACGATTTTCCATCGGACGACTTTTTTGCGTGGTGGAACGGCCAAGCTGAACAGACCGACTTATTCGGGAACACCACAAAACCGGCCGGGAAGATTGCTTTTGCCTATATCGACGGAAACCACCAATACGACTACGCCAAGCGCGATTTCGAAAATGTTGACAGCATACTCATTCCGGGAGGCTTCATTCTGTTTGACGACTCGGCCGGTTACACCCGCTGGGGTTCGCGCTATGTGGCCATCGAAGCCCTGAAATCAGGAAAATACAGGGTGATTAAACAAAACCCGCATTATTTCGTTCAAAAAGTGGGGGAGTAAGCTTAAAATTTGATGTTACTCTTTGATGATTTTTGTGTGCCAAACAAAATTATCATTTATCATCTTTAAAATGTAAATACCTGATGGCAACTGGAAAACATTGTGCTGGCTAAGACCTTGTTGATGTTTCGATTCGTAGCAAATACCACCATGAACATCAATTAAAAATAAATGACAATTACCCTCAAATTCTACTGTAAAAGAATTGAGGATAGGATTTGGCAAAATAACAGGTTGGTTTAAAAGATTCGGTTCAACGGTTAAATAAATGAAAATATATTCATCAGAAAACACATGGCATTGACTATTATCTTCATACACTTCGACACTGTAATTACCAGAAATAAAAGGCTGATACAAAGGTGCAATTGCGCCGGCAATGGGAACTCCATTACGATACCACTGATAATTCTGAGCGGTAGTTTCGCAATATAGTACACCATTAACTTCAGTAATGAGTGGTTGTTCAGGAGCCGGTATCAGGATAAGGTGAGTGGTTACAATACTGTCCCAGCTTTGGCTTGAATTCAGCGTGTCAACAAAATCCCCTTCGTTGTACTGCCATGCATTTTGCAAAAAAATGCTGTCTCCATCGCAGATTGAAATGGTTTGTTCTGAACCTGTAAAAAATTCAAAACCCTTATAAAAAAATATACTGGGCAAACTACGCCGACCGGTTTCTCCAAGCAAATAAACAGCATTCGATTCGTAATTACAGGCATATCCAAGGCTGTCAGGATCATTTATTACAGCAATATATTCTCCCTCATAGCGTGTAACATAAATTTTCGCATTTGGACCAAGCTGCATTCCCTGATTTTGATGAGAACTCTCCATCGAAATAGTAACCGGGTTCGAAAAAGGATTAGATTGTGACAAATTAAACTGAAACAGTCTTGAAGTGGTGTAAATATCACAAGTTGCATATAACTTGGTCCCATCCGGAGAGAACTCAACACCATAAACATTTTCGTAGGTTTGTGATGTGCGGCAATTCGAAACGACACCCGATGATTTATCAAAATTGAACAACTCATAAATTCCCATTTTATGTATGGCAAGGGCAATTTTATTTCCATCTTTATTTGTTTTCATTGCACCAGCAGCATTTGCCCAATTATTATAATCAGGGTTTGGGGAATAACCACCCTGATGAACTACCCCTATTGCACTGACCACTGGAGTTGAATTTATTCCTTCGGGCGTAATTTCGTATGCGACAAACTCATTCGAATTCCAGCGATGCCCAATAATCCATACGTTGATATTATTCTGGTGCATCACTGCTATTTGTTTTTCGGTAACAGCATCTTCAAGAATTACATTTTTAACCTCAGTAACAGCCCCAAGTCCCCAATTTAAAGACATATCAACAATAGAATATCTCCAATTATTCACGAGGTGGTGCTCAGCCGCATCCGTGGTAAATACATAATATTGAGTTGAAGAGCCGGGTTTCTTAATGATTATCGAAGATTGAGATGAACTCCAGTGTCCTAAAATTCCCTCTCCGTTTTGCATTACTTCGTGATTGCAGTCATAAATTACTTGTCCATCGGTGTAAAACAACAAATTTCCACTCATGTCTCCAACGGTTGCACAACCTTCAAGTCCCGTAATTTGGCCTCCCAATATTCCCTTTGCCATGCCCGTGGAAAACGAAATTCCACTATTTATTCCAAAATACCAATGATTAGCTGTGTTCTCCTGTGCTCCTGAATAATAACTAAAAAGCACTCCAAAAATTAGTAAAAGTTTTTTCATATTATAGTTGTAGAATTATCTTTAACCAATAAATAATACCACGTTTTATATTTATACAATATAATACATACAAATTTAACCTTTTTATCAATCAACCACAAGTCTAATTTTTTTTGAACAAAACACCAAAAAGAAAATATTTACGTAATATTGTAATAAAAAAACATTGCACATGTGGGTTACCAAGCTTCTTAAAACCATTCAAAGTCTTTTTAAACTGGTGTTTCTAACCCGGCATAATTTGTCTTTTGCCGTAGCTGAAAAAACTGATGCAGTCATTTTAGGAAACGGTCCTTCGTTGAAATTAATGCTCGAAAAACATCATGACTTTTTAGTGGATAAAGAATTGTTTGCTGTAAATTACTTCGCCTTAAGCAATGCTTATTTTGAGTTACAACCAAGGCATTACGTGATGATTGATTTCAAGTTTTATAACGACAATGCGAATGATATTGACACCCTCGAAAAACGTCCGGTATTATGGGAAAACATTGCCGCTACCCGATGGCCGATTCAACTATATCTTCCGTTTGATGCTCAAAAACACACCCAGTGGAAAAAACACATTGAAAAAAATTCCAATATCAAAATACGGTACATCAACGTCACTGCCATCGAAGGGTTTGCCGGTTTTCGTAATTGGTGTTTTTCGAAAATGCTGGGTATGCCTCGACCCCACAATGTGGTTATTCCATCGCTTATGATAGCCATGAGGTTGCAATTTATAAACATCTACCTCTGGGGAGTTGACCATTCATGGTTATCACAAATTCATGTGGATGACAATAACGTAGCAATGGTTAACAACCAGCACTTTTATGATAGCGGGAATACTAAGCCTGGGAAATATATTCTCAAAAACAATCCGGCTGCACCGCTTCATACAATATTATATTCAATGATGACTGCTTTCGAAAGTTATTTCATTATAAAAAGCTACTCACAGAAGCGAGGAGTACGAATTATCAACCAAACCCGTGGTTCGATGATTGACGCATTCGAACGCGAATATCTTAGCGAATAGATTGCAAAGGCAATCCTACCTCGAAATGATTATTTTGTTATAAGTTACCTGTTGTCGCAGGCGGTTGTCGAATTGCACAAAATAAACCCCGTCGGGTAACCCGCTCAGCGAAATGCTAAAATTGGCCACGTTATCAACCGATTCTTCCGACACCAGTGCACCCAGCGAATTGAAGAGACGTAGTTTGCCGCTTTCTTCTTTTTCGAAACGGATACTGATTCTATCGCAGGCAGGATTCGGAAATACCGCAAACGACGCTTCAGGCCGCGAAGCAACGGAGAGCCAGGCATCCCAGTTTTTAATACCCAGGGCATATTCTCCCGGTATCATGTTTTCGGTCGTCAGCCTTTTGAGAACTGTCGAATTGCTGCTTTCGACAATCTGCCATTCATGGGCATGGTCGACCCGATACATCAGCACCAATGAATCGAGGCTGTTGTTGATGAACTCGTTGTCGAGATATCCATTGAGGCTGGATACCGTAGTGTTACCGTACTGAAATTCACCTTTCATTACACTGTGCTGGTTAAAATCGCCTTCGATTAACCAAAAGCGGTTATTGGCCAGAAATAAACCCGGAATTTGTGTTTGCATGGTATCGGGTGGAACCCAGTTATGGGTTATCCTGATATAAATAGAATCGGCACTGAGCTGTGTGGGTTTAATTCTCACATACAAGCGAGACAAATTCACGGTATTCGTGTTTTTCAGCCACAGGTTCTGGTCGATGGTAGCATCCGAAATGGTCTCGTGGTAATCGCACATCACCAGTTTAGGCTCTTCGTTCAGCTGAAAAACAGCAGAGCCCGTTTCGCCATCGAAAAAAACAAAACAGGTGGTGTCGCTATATTGGGCATTGAGAAACGAAACCGGCACTTTGTTGGAATTGGCCATGAAATTGCGCCCCCGCATTTTCTGCTTTACATATACCGTGGACTGATAACCGCCGCCATTTTCGACTGTGGTAACCGAATCGATTGA